>Ga0315274_10000910_pt1 | contig 45837 bp, 37 predicted proteins | sample YL17G02_20_MG_FD_203700 | JGI IMG/M metagenome (GOLD analysis project Ga0315274, IMG submission 203700) | Sediment microbial communities from Yellowstone Lake, YNP, Wyoming, USA - YL17G02_20 | ecosystem: Environmental > Aquatic > Freshwater > Lake > Sediment | place: USA: Wyoming | collected...
GCTGGCCGCGTCTTGTGACTACACCCTCATGTAAGCAGGGAAGAAAGCAATATCAGAACTCATTCCCGAATTCTCGCTTGTGCAGAAAACCTTCGCAAGAAAACAAGGTTCTGACGGATAGTAGTACGAATGAATGGTGAATCTTTCGTGTCATTCGCGCAATTCGTGGTTGAACTGTTTCTTCTAGGTTCACCAACACTCGGCATCTCCGTTACCTCCTATCATCTCCCTATCTACTTCTCCTACACTGTGAAAGTAGGGGCGGTTTCTCTGAAACCGCCCCTTGCGGGTCGGGAGCGCAACTTCCGATAAGAGTCTGCTCATGCTGGGGCCGGTTTCAGAGAAACCGCCCCTACTGTTCAAACGAGATCGAAGAGGCACGTTATGTTTCCTCCCTGGGGATTTTCTGGGATTGACATTCTACGGATTTTGTGGGATATTACGAGCGCTTGGTAGATTTCTTGGGCAGTTAAGTTACAATAGGGGAGCCGGGGCGATGGATTCTTTACGGGGTTCTAACGAAACTAGTAGTGTGTCTTTTCGTGTCTTCGCGCACCGTGGCACTAAACGGGGCAAGCCGTTCTTCCTATCGGGGCCGCTTTGGTTGCCGGTCGCGTTGTTGCTGGCAGTCAGCATAAGTGCTCACGCCCAGCATACGCTGCCGCTGCTGTCGCAGACAGGCGGGAAGCCAACGTGCCTGGACACCGTCGGCAACTTCGTTTTCATGGGTGAAGGGCTGGGACTGCGCGTACTGGACGTAACAGACGCCGCGAATCCAACCTCCCTTTCCTATACCCCATTGGCAGACATAGTCGTCGTCGTCCGCGTCATTGGCGGCTATGTTTACGCAGCCTTGCCGTACAGTATCTCGATATTGGATGTCAGCAATCCCGCTCGTCCGATACAAGTATCAAGCATCGACAGGCCGCTGGGGGTAAGATCCCTTTTCATTCTCGGGGACCGCCTTTACACCGGGTCAGGTTCGCGCTTGGACGTATATTCCATCCACGATCCGAAGAATCCAACGCCGCTGGGCGGCCTCGATAGCCCAGGGATGTTGTCAGACAGTGTCTACGTGAGCGGCGACTATCTGTATGCGTTTGGGGGCGGCGTCGACTTCGTCGTATTGTCCATCCTAGATGTGAGCGACCCGACAGTCCCGGCCCTACGAGGGGCGTGGACATTGGCTGGTGTCAACACCTACGGGCCGGTATATTGGAACACCTCTGAGGGGATCTTTGTGCGCGGTCGCTATGCCTACTTAGGCACCTTTGAGAGTTACGCGACGGGATGCGTGTTTCGCGTCATTGACGTTGGCGATCCAGGAAATCCATTTCAAGTGGCCGAAGTCGACTGCCCAGTCGACCCAGTCTTCACTGATAGCTATGTGTTTGCTGTTTCTGGAGATTACGCATATGTGGGCACCACAGCGGTTCTCGCGATAGATATCTCCGACCCACTGCATCCTGCGCCCGTGGGAACGGGTACGCAACCGAGCGAGTCGTTTTTTGCATTGCCTGTTAGCTACACAATGTGCGACTCGGGGGATCACATATTCGGCGCCAGCATCGGAGGCTTGGTAGTCTTTAGTGTGGGAACAAGCACTCCCGGAGACATATCGGAAGTGGGCTTCTACGAATCTGCCTTTCCCCATCTTGGAGGCAATGACATTAAGGGTATTGGTTCATATCTTTACACATGCGAGCGAGATTACACAGACAATCTGGACAAACTCCACGTGGTGGATGTCCAGAAGCCCACGGATCCTGTCGTGGTAGGAGCTTGCGCGATTGATGGCGTTGTCGGCCCCTTAGCCGTTTCAGGGAGTTACGTCTATCTCGGCGGAGCGTACTCAGTCCAAGTCGTTGACGTGTCAGACGCTGCTCATCCGACTGTGATCGGCAGTTCTTGGGCTACACCGTGGCACACGGACGGCCTCATCGTCATCGACGGCCTTGCCTACGCGGCCTTCGAGGTGGGCGGCTTCTATGTGCTTGATGTCAGCGATCCGGGAAATATCCACGCCATCAGTCAATTGCCCGTGCTGTCCGACCCGTGGGAAGTCTGCGTTTCGGATACGTATGCATACGTGGCCGACTTAGACTTAGGATTGCTCATAATTGACATAGGCGATCCTCAGCACCCAGCACTCGTGAACACCATTCCTGCTTTCAACTATGTGTGCGCGGTAGATGTAGTCAACGGTTATGCTTATGTTGGCGAGAATCTCGGGCTAAGGATATTCGATGTGAGCAACCCGTATTCGCCGATAGAACTGGGCTTCTGGGACGGCGGCGCGTATGGCGGCGTTCACGTAGAAGGCGGCTATGCCTATCTGCCACAGACGGGGAGTTTCTCCGTCGTTGATGTCAGAAACCCGCGTTTGCCGGTGAAGGTGGCTGGTTATACACTTACCCGGCAGCCGTCCAGCTACTCCCACGTGTTCCTGGGCGATCAATTCTATACCATTTCGTATGATAGCGGCCTGACGGTGCTCGAGGGGCCGCCGCCGGCGCCGGAACTGGACGCACTTCCGGATTTCCTCAATGCGGACTCCGTGGTGGTGTCGGGCACGTCCGCGCGGGGCACATACGTTACCATTGGCGGCGGCTTGTATCCGGTTTCGCAGCAGTTGTGTCCCGGAGAGACACAGTTCTCCATCGAGGTTCAGTTGGGTCAGGATGGTCATAATGTCTTGAGCGTCGCGATCGTATCCGAGTACGGTTTGGCGAGTCTTGCGGCCATCCACCGAATCGTCGAGGGAGACGCCTTCCCCACGGATGTCCAGGAAAGACTGACGACGCTGACGATAAGTCCTCCTACGGCGGAAGTTCCATTGGGCGAGGAAGCAAATTTCACGTGCATGGGTGCGTTCTCGGACGGGAAGAACGCGGATGTGACAACCTGGGTGAACTGGCTCGACACGGCCAACGGTGAGCCGGTAACGGGCGGGGGACTGTATATAAACTCCAAGCCCGGCACCGCCCAACTTCGCGCAAGTTACGCGGGCGTGAACAGTCCCCTGGTTCCTGTGACTGACTCCGGGGAAAAAGCCGGGGACAAGGAGACGGTCGCCTCCGAACCTCCAATCGACCCTGTGTCCTCGAAGACGCTTGCCACCGTCAGGGTTCCCAACGTGGTCGGATTGACGGAAGCCGCCGCGACTACAGCTATCAGAAATGCAGGACTTCAGATAGGCACGGTTAGTTATTCCTTCAGCAGTACGCGGGCCGTTGGCAGCGTGATCAGCGAAAGCCCCGTGGCAGGGACGACGGTTAGTGTTCCCTCCTTGGTGAACCTTGTGGTCCGGGGGGTGTCCATCTCTGGAACGGTCAAGGACGCCTATGGAAAAGGCATGCCGCCGGGAAGCCCAAAGAACACTAAGGTGCGCCTGTACGTGCCGACAACAAGTGATGCGCCGGTACTAATCACTACCAAGAACGATGCCTGCCCGACCTGTTCTCCACCAAGACCGTGCTCCGGGAGCTATTCGCAATATGTGAAAAGCACCAAGTACTCGCTGATCTCGACAGCGACCCAATACGTGACGGGGGGCCAGAGGGGGATCAAGTCGCTGATCTCGGACATTACTAACATTAACTTTGTACTGCCATCAAACAGCTTGCAACCGCCCTACGTCGTTTGCCTGGACCCTTCGGTAAATAGCAGCACCAGTGCTGCGCAAATACCGGTCACGGCCATTCTGTACAGCCGGAACGGCACGGCACTGAAGTCGGCGACACTGAAAGTAAGAGGGGTATCCTACAACCTTCTTCCTGTAGGGGCGCCGGCAAAAATCACGCCGGAAGGATTCTATCGGGGCGTATGGCCGCTGACTACGGGCGCGAATACTTTCCAATTCATTGCCCAGAATGACCGCGGCACGACCACAGGCTCGATAATCACGGTAACAAGGTTGGCGAAGAGTGACGCGGAACCGAAGGGGCCTCAGTGCGATACACTGGATGATGACTTGGACGGACTGCAAAACTGGAAGGAGCTGGAGCTTGGTACAAGTAAAACCGATCCGGACACGGATGGGGACACCCTGTTGGACGGCGACGAGTATTACGGGTATAACACCGACCCGAATTCCAGCGATACCGACGGGGACACGATCCCGGACAATGTGGAGCTGGCGCAGGGAAGCGATCCGAGGGTCGACAATCGCCTCCGGCTGCAAATAACCTCCCCCCCAGACGGCGCCGAGGTTTACGGGAACGCACTGACGATATCCGCGGCCGTCACGGACCAGGCGCTGGCGGGTGAAGTAACGCAGGTGGCACTGGAATACAATGGCCCTGAGACAGGAGGCTCCTGGTGGCCCCTTGCGACACTGACGGCGGAACCGTTCGCGATACGCAGGGACGTGACAGGGTGGGGAGAAGACGCGTCATATCAGCTCCGGGCCAAAGGGACGTCGAAATGGGAATTTGTGGACGAGAATCCCGACGCAACGACCGTCACTGTCAAAGCCGACGCCGCGCTGAACGAGAATGCGTCCGGTGGGGCTCGTGCAGGGGGCAAGGCAATGTCCGAAGGCGCTGATCCCGTGTTGCACACGCCGGTGTATGTCGACAGGGACAACCGGATTGTGACGGTGTGTCCAGGGAACCAATATCCCATCCAGGTGGACGTCCCAGCGGGCGCTGTCAGTTCGGACACGGTGCTGACGGTGACTTTCCCCGATCCGGCGTCCTTTGCATCATCGCTGGACCCCTTGGAGCAATACGCGGGTTCGAGCCTGGAGCTTAGCCTCGAGAACAGCCAGACGGAGTTTGCCGCGGACAACGCGCCACGGATTACCATATGGTATCCCGACGCAGACAGCGACGGCGTGGTGGATGATACTTCGAGCCGGGAAGACTGGCTGGAATTGAAACGGGTACCGCAGGTCAGCCCGCCTGAAGGTGCGTCCTCGTTCGAGGTGAACACGGCGGACAACCTCGTGACGATGAGCACGACACATTTCAGCACGTTTGCCTTGCTCTACAAAGTGCCGTATCTCCCGTTGTCCATCGTGACGACCGGAGTCTTGCCCGACGCGGTGGCAGGAACGCCCTACTCGACGCCGCTACTGGGTGCGGGCGGCAAGGAACCGTATGCCTGGACGCTGACCATCGGTGAATTTCCGCCGGGTATGGGTCTGGCGAACAATCAACTCACAGGAACGCCGACTGTGGTAGGGGCGTATTCCTTTGGGTTGTGCCTGAGCGACAGTCAGAGCCCGGCAGCGAGTGAAACAAGGGCTTTCAGTATTGCTGTTTACGATCCCCTTGCCGACAGCGACGGCGACGGTATTTCGGACCCGGTCGAGGGATCAGGTGACCCGGACGGGGATGGTATCCCGAATTACCTTGATCTGGACAGTGACGGCGACGGAATACCGGACGAGGCCGAGTGGGTCGGCGACGGGACGACCCTCGACCCGCATACGGATGTGGACGGCGACGGTATCCCGAACTTCCTGGACCTCGACAGCGACGGGGACGGGATCCCGGACGCGGTGGAGCGGATCGGGGATGGGACGGCCGACGACCCACATCCGGACGTGGACCACGACGGCATTCCGAATTACCTCGACCTGGACAGTGACGGCGACAAATCACCGGATTCGGAAGAGTGGCAATTCGGCACGGCCTACGACCGGACCGAGAGCACGCCGGTCGCCCCCTGGGCGCTCGTAGTCCTAGTGCTGGCCCTCGGATTTGGTGGGGTGCTGCTTATACTACCAACGGCTAATCTCGTCGCGCACCGCAAGAATCTCTGAACGGTCAGGATTTCTGAATCTGGAACTCAGGAACTCAGGAAGGCGCCGGTCTCTGTCGACCCCGATGCGGATTTCGCATCAACCTGAAAAAGCCGGTTGCCGCAAAAACACCAAGACCAGAACCCGCGGAAGTACCAACTTGCGTTCATTGTAGGTGTGGTTACCGATTCACCCTACAGGTAAACCAGGAATCGTTGCAGATCCTTCATCCAAATGATATTCAGTCATTACCTTCGGGACTTTGTGTCTTCGTGGCAGGCGTCATCAACTACCGTTTCCAGGATAAACTTGCAACTCAACTTGCTTTGCGGGATTCCCGACCTCCTGAGTTCCAGATTCGCTTGCAAGGCCAATTGGGCTGGGGCTACGCCGCGCTGGGATAACGTCCAGACAAGGCTCAAGAGGATAAATATCGTGAGTTCTTATGGGGCGTTTCGGGCGAAAAACGTAAGATCAGTGCCGAAACCGCCATGCCGGGTAAAACAGAGCGCAGTAGATCATGGCTATCGCACACGAACTTAAGGCCATCCCCCCATACAGCAACGTGCCGGTTTCTTCCGGGGGATGCAGGTGGCTTTCGTCCGGGTTCGCGGGGTCGTACAGAACGACCAGAGGACGGCCTTGGGTGCAAAGTGGTTCGAGCTGGTCTCCAGGCAGGGCATTCGGACTCCCGAATTCCGGCCAGAATCCCGTCCAGGAGTGTCGATATGTCTTGGAGCCCAATGCGTATTCGTACGTAAGCGAGACCTTCTGGCGCATGTCCGTGGCGTTGTAATGGACCCAGCTCAGATTGGCCTCCACCACGCGGCCCTCGGCCTCCGCATAACGCGGCTCCGCCCGCTCCTGCCACCACAAGGTAACACAGAGCGCAGCGCCCCCCAGGAGAACGAGCAACAGAAACTCGGGTAGACCCACCTTCTGAAACTGCCTATTCTGATGCAGTGCCATGTCCCACCATTACCTCCACCACCGTAATTGTACCCGTTTCGGGCCCATGTATCAATGGTTGTCTAAAGAATTACTATTGTAGCATATGTATAATTCAACAACCGCGGTGGACGGTGCGCGCGAACCGGATTGAGACACGGCGCAAGTCCATGTATCGTACATAATGATGCAACTGATGAAAGACAAGGGGTTGCAACCCCTTGTCCATTGCGGACGGGTGTGGTTTCCCTTCGACATTGGCATGGAAGGCAATCCGTGGATCTCGTTCAAGTTGTGGTCGCGCACACCGAGTTGGTATTCGGCCTGATTCTCCTGGTGCAAGTGCTTTTCTGCACGCTGGCCGCCGTCGTGTATCTCAGGTGGTCAAGGCGCCGGAATCCGTTGGTCCTCGGCGGTTTATTAGCCGGCGCCCATCTCCTGCTCACGTTCGGTATCGCGCTGGCCGCTCGGCGGTCGGAGTTGGGGTTGCCGTGGATTGTCATTTGTGTCATGGACCTCCCCGTCACCTTGTGGTTCCGTCATTTCGAAGACATTCTCTCCATGCCCGTCTATTTCGCTTTGATCGGCACCAGTGAATACTTTCTCATCGGAACAGCTATTGGCGCTGTCTGCGGACTGTGGCGACACTTTCGGCGACATTGACATTTGCGCGGGCTTAGATTATAATAGTAATGGTTACTTGTACTATTAAAATTATGGAATCGAAGCTCATCCATAGAATGACCAGCCAGCGGCGCGTGATACTTGAGGAATTGGCCAAACTCAAGTGCCATCCCACCGCGGACGACGTGTATGAAGCCGTCCGCAGGCGGCTACCGCACGTGAGCCTCGGTACGGTCTACAGGAATCTGGATGTTCTTGCCCAATCCCGGGCCCTCATCAGAATCGCGGCATTCGAGTCCCCATGCCGGTTTGATGCGAATGTTTCCCCCCACCACCATATTACCTGCACGGATTGCGGTCGTGTGGCCGACGTGATGGACCTTCCCGGCGATTTCCGCATGGAGCCGCCTGAAAACCTGAGCGGTTACCGAGTTGTGGGTCATCGCCTGGAGTTTATGGGCGTGTGCCCGGAATGCCAGCAGAAAGGCGGATCGAAAGGATTGGACTCGGTTGGGAATAGCGGTTCTAGCCGTATTGTTGAGAATGGCGGGGCGGTATAGGCTTTTCCCGGAAAACGAGGGATGCTGATCATGGCAAAGCGATTTCAGCTATTTGAGTGTGAGGTTTGCGGGCACATTGTGATGGTTTTCCGCGATGGGAGCGGCACACTCACGTGCTGTGACCAGCCCATGACGCCAAGGCCGGAAAACGCGTCTGATGGTACAGCGGAGAAACATGTCCCTGTCATCGAAAAGACCGCTGTTGGTTATACGGCGCAAGTGGGGGGCGTGCCGGACCCGATGGACGAGAAGCACTACATTGAATGGATCGAACTGCTGACGCCGGACACCCTTCAATGTCGGTTCCTTAAGCCCGGCGACGCGCCCAAAGCGGAGTTTGCAATGCCGAAGACTGCGGGCGGCGCGGTGGCCGCGCGTGACTACTGTAACCTTCACGGTTACTGGAAAGGATGACCCACATGTTAACGAAGAAGATGCTGGAGGCCCTGAACGATCAGATCAACGCGGAGCTTTACTCGTCGTATCTCTACCTTTCGATGGCGGCGCGCTTTGAGGCGCTCAACCTAAAGGGCTTCGCCAATTGGATGCGGGTGCAGGTCCAGGAAGAGAACTTCCACGCGATGAAGTTCTACGACTACATTGTCAATCGACAGGGCCACGTGATCTTGAAAGCCATCGACGCGCCGCCGAACAAATGGAAGTCGACGCTGCAGCTATTCGAGGACGTTTACGCGCACGAGCAGAAGGTGACCGGTCTGATCAACAAGCTCGCCACGCTGGCGCGGAAGGAGGATGACCACGCAACCGGCGTGCTGCTCCACTGGTACATAAACGAGCAGGTCGAGGAGGAAGCCAATGCCGACGCCATCATTCAGAAACTGAAGCTGATCGGCGATAACTCGAGCGGCATTTTCCTGCTCGATCAGGAGTTGGCGCAGCGCGTGTTTGCGCCGCCCGCGGCTGGGGCTGGTGTCTGATGAGCATGCTGTTTACGCCCGGCGAGGTCTTTGAGATCGCCATCGAGATCGAGCGAAACGGGGCTGCATTCTACCGCAAGGCGGCGGCCAACACCACGGATGCTGCCGTCCGGCGCGAACTCTTGGAGCTCGCGGCAATGGAAGATGCGCACGAGGCGACGTTTACGGAGCTGAAGCGCGACCTCGTGCGAGACGAGGATACCGTCGAGTGGTTCGACGAAGAGAGCGATGTGGTGATGTACCTTCGGAATTTCGCCGCCGGCCAAGTCTTCGACGTGACCAAAAACCCGGTTGCATTGGCAATGGCCACGACGTCCCTCGCCGAGATCCTTCGATACGCCCTCGATCGTGAGCGCGATTCAGTCGTTTTCTTCCTCGGAATGAAGGATCTGATGCCGGCCGCGGGAGGCCGGGTCAAGATCGAGGATATTATCAAACAGGAGATGGGCCACATTACGCTGCTTGGCAAGCGCCTTAAGGAGGTCTCGAGGCGCGCGTAACATTCCGGCTGTTTCGTAGTGCAGTGGCGTCGTGGCGGGCCACTAAGCAAGGGAGAAACCCGCAAAGGGTTTTCAGCAGAGGAGAACAGTGTGAGCAGTCTCATATTCAATGCAAGTGAGGTCTTCGAGGTGGCGAAACGCATCGAGCGAAACGGCATTGCCTACTACCGAAAGGCCCACGACCTGATGGCTGGAGAGGGCGCTAAGAAGCTTATGCTCGACCTCGCGGAGATGGAAGGGGTCCACGAGCAGATCTTCGCGCACATGCAGAGGTCTCTGCCCGCCGTAGATCAGTCGGAAGCGCTCGACGATCCGCACGACGACGCTTTCCAATTCCTGCGCGGGATGGCCGACAAGTACGTCTTCAACCCTGCGGAGGATCCCATGAAGGTCCTCACTCCGGGCGCCGATCCGAAGACCATCCTCGACGTCGCCATCGAGCGGGAAAAGGACTCGATCATCTTCTACGAAGCGATCAAGACAATGGTCCCCGAGGAGTTCGGCGCCAAGCGCATCGATGAGATCATTGGGCAGGAAATGGGCCACATCATCATCTTGACCCGGCACCGCGAGAAGCTATGAATCCTGTGACGCCGGTTGATTTACCTTGGCAAGACGCGTCCTGCGGGCGCATCGGATAGCAGTAGGACAAACGTCCGGCGGCTTGAACCCATGCCGCCACTAACATACCGCATGCATCGCGGTCAGGAGGTCGATCATGTGCAATCTAGTGACGAAGCCGGCGCCGGATTTCACGGCAGTCGCCGTTATGCCGGACAACACTTTCAACGAGAACTTCAGCTTGTCCAACTACAAGGGGAAATATGTGGTGCTGTTCTTCTATCCGTTGGACTTCACCTTCGTATGCCCCTCGGAGATTATCGCGTTCGACAAGAAACTCGATGAGTTCAAGAAACGCAACTGCGAAGTCATAGGGGTGTCCGTCGATTCGCATTTCGCCCACTGGGCGTGGAAAGGTACGCCCGTCCAGAAGGGCGGCATCGGCCACGTGAAGTACCCCCTCGTGGCGGACATCACCAAGAAGATTGCCGCGGATTACGGCGTGCTTCTCGAAGACGGCATCGCCCTGCGCGGCCTTTTCCTCATTGATAAGGAAGGAATCGTCCGGCACTGCGTGATCAACGATCTGCCGCTGGGCCGCAGCGTGGACGAGACCCTGCGCATGCTCTCGGCCCTTCAGTTCAGCGAAAAGCACGGCGACGTCTGCCCTGCCAACTGGAAAGAAGGCGAGGAGGCGATGAGGCCGACGGCGGAGGGCGTCGCCGCGTATCTTTCCAAGCACGCCGAGTAGTCGATATATTGAGATGCGGCACAAAGGCGGTCGTCAGGCCTGCCTCTCGTGCCGCTCACGCAAACCGCAGCATAATGCATCGGATACGAAGCCAAGATGAGCGAGCCATTTGCCGCAACTAAAGTGACGGACCGCGTGTACTGGGTCGGCGCAATCGACTGGGCGTTGCGCGATTTCCACGGTTACTCGACCGAGCGCGGTACGACCTATAACGCCTTTCTCATCCTCGCCGATAAGGTCACGCTTGTGGACACGGTCCGCGCACCGTTCCGCGAAGAGATGATGTCGCGCATTGCCTCGATCATCGACCCGGCGAAGATCGACTACGTCATCTCGAACCATTCCGAGATGGACCATTCCGGCTGCCTGCCATACGTGATCGAACGCATCAAGCCCGAGAAAGTCTTCGCGAGCGAGAACGGCGCCAAGGCGCTCGATGCGCATTTCCATCGCGACCTCGGCGTTACCGTCGTGGCGGACGGTCAAACGGTTTCGCTCGGCGGCGTACAGGCGACGTTCATCGAGACGCGGATGCTGCATTGGCCGGACAGCATGTTCACGTATCTGCCCGAGGATCGCATTCTGTTCTCGCAAGACGGGTTTGGTATGCACTTGGCCTCGAGCCAACGATTCGATGATGAGATTGACGATGGCATTCTCGAGTATGAGGCCGCAAAGTATTACGCGAACATTCTCCTGCCGTTCTCTGCCGCGGCCAAGGTCGCTCTCGACAAGGCGTCCAAGCTCGACATTGTCATGATCGCGCCGGACCACGGTCCCATCTGGCGAACCGGCGTCAAGCGGATCGTCGATCTCTACGCGAGATGGAACGCGCACAAACCGGCAAATAAGGCGCTGCTCATTTACGACACCATGTGGGGCAGCACCGAAGCCATGGCAAAGGCCATTGAAGACGGCATCGTCGGAGAAGGCGTTCAAGCCCGCTCGATGCGGCTGCGCGAGAATCACCGGAGCAACGTGGCCACCGAATACCTTGATGCCGGGGCGATTATCGTCGGTTCCCCAACTCTCAACGGCGGCATGTTCCCAACCGTTGCGGAGAACCTCAGCTATCTGAAGGGACTCAAGAGAAAGAACCTGATCGGCGCGGTCTTCGGTTCCTACGGTTGGAGCGGCGATGCGGTCGCGCAGATCAAGGAAATCCTCGCGTCCATGCGAGTGGAACTCGTCACCGAACCGCTCAACATAATGTACGTACCCGAGAAGCCGGGTTTACTCAAGTGTCGAAAGCTCGGAACCTTAATAGCCAGGAAACTCAAAGAGCGCGTTGCGGGTCCGAGATGATCTCGAACAACTGTGGAACAGCCGCAGCCCTCGTCCGACTCGTCCGACCCGTCTGACTGGTGTGACTCGTCCCCCTGATCGCAAGCCGCCTCCGCGTGGAATTGCACGCCTGTGCTGTGTAAACTCCCCACCGGATGTCCTTTCTCAATTCGAGATCCGAGATCCAAAAATGGGGAGCTTTTCATGAAACGATCTTGCCTTACTGGAATGATGTTGTTCCTATTCCTCACGCCACCCTTCGCTTCCGCCGATGCGGGTCCATGGATCGACCCGGGGTCGATGTGCCGTTTGCTCGACGGCGAGACGAAGATGGTCAACGCGCTCTGGATCGAAAATCCGCCCGAACTCAGAATGGGCGAAGGACGTTCTACGGTCGTTATCGCGGATCTCAAAGGCCCGGGCGTCATCACGATGCTCCATTTCGCCCTGCCTGCCACCATGAAGCTGGATCGCAGCGTCGTATTGCGGATGTACTGGGACGGCGAAGAGCATCCGAGCGTTGACGTTCCGCTGACGGATTTCTTCTGCGATCCGAACGGCGCCTTGGAGCGTGTGGACTCGGCCCTCGTAAACAAGAACCGCGGATGGAACGCGTATTTCCTGATGCCGTTCGCGAAGTCGGCGCGCATCGAGATTTCCTCCGACAACCCCCGGTATCCTGCCATCTGGGAAACAAGCCCGTGTTACAGCTACGTCATGTATCGCGAAATCAAGAAGCTGCCGAAGGGCCTGGGGTACTTCCATGCCTGCTGGAGGCAGGAGACGCTCCTCCTCGGCACGCGGGATTATGATGTTTTCGACGCGCAAGGCCGTGGCCATTTCATAGGATGGAACATGACGGTTCGCGGCGCCGGGCCGTCCGGTCCCGGCTATCCCGTTGACGAGAACCCGAAGTTCTTCATTGATGGCGAGCGTGACACGCGTGTCGAATGGCAGGGCCTCGAAGATGGCTTTGGTTTCAGTTGGGGATTCCCCGAGGCCGGATGCCATTTCCCCTACACGGGCTATCAACTTTATCTGAATGGCGGCGCGGCGGCGTATCGCTTCTGCGTCAATGATCGGATCAGCTTCAAGAAATCGATCAAGATGGCGGTCGGCTTCGGCAAGAATGAGAGTCCAATGTTCTTCGAACAATTCTCGAAGCCGGAAAACCCGCTCCAATTCTCAAGCGTTGCCTATTGGTACCAGACTGAGCCGCACAAACCCTTCGCTCCGCTCCCAGCGGCCGCTGAACGGCGGCCAGTGGGCCTCGCGTCCGCCACACCTGTCGACCCCACGAAGTACGAGGCCGCGCACGAGACGCTCGTGCTCAATTGCGGACACCGCGCGGGCGACATCGAGTATCTAAAGGACGGATGGGACTTTGCGCTGAAACGCGGCTATCTCTATGCGGGGTGGCCGACGGAGGTCAACCACTGCTGGGCCGACAAGACCTCGCTCGAATTCGATATCAAGTGTCCGAAAGACGCGGCAGGCGTCTTGCGATTGTTCATTATCGACGGCGACAACTTCGATGGCGGACGAAAGGAATCGGTTGCGGTTGCAGGGCGTCTCATCGGCAAGTATGAGAGTTTCCAGAAAGGACAATGGATCGAAGTCCCCGTTTCGGCGGCTGATACTGCCGAAGGCGTTCTTCCCGTTGTCGTCAAGAACGAGAAAGAAGGTTCCAACGTCGTTGTTTCGCTTATTCGCTTCGTTGAAGGAATCGAGCGGAAATGAGAGCCGCGCGCGCCGATCCCAACCCCTTTTCGCGAAGAACGTTCCTCCGTTTCAGTTCGGGCGCTCTCGGCGTCCTTGGAGGTCTGTATGGAGAGAGGATGATGGCCGTCGAAACACAAGAATCAGAAAGTGAAACCGCGTTGCTGCAGAGACTGCGCACTCCGCGCAAATTCCCAGAGTTGGTTCTCAAGGCGTCTTACACAAAGGGCGCTTTTGACGCGCTCGCGGTGGATTGTCCGTTCGTGTTCCGGCACAAGAGGCGTTTCTACATGACCTACGTTGGTTTCGACGGCATCGGCTACCGTACCGGCCTGGCCTCATCCGGCGATCTTGTCAAGTGGGAGAAAGAGGGTATGATGCTCGACCGAGGCCCGAGCGGTTCGACCACGGAATTCAACATCGCCCTCAGTTGGATCATCCGCGACAATGACCTCTTTGGCGAAGGCCGCATCCGCAAGATCGACGGCCGTTTCATCGGAACGTACCACGCGTACCCGCAGCCCGGATACGAAACCGGCCCGGCGGCCATCGGCATTTGCGTCGGCGACGACTTTCGCAAAATGAAACTGAAGGAACCGTGCATCCGTGCGTCCGATCCCGAAGCGAGCGAATGGGAGCGCGGCGGATTGTATAAGTCCTGCCTTGTCGAACACGAAGGCACGTTCTACATGTTCTATAACGCGAAGACCGCCAGCGCCCCGTGGATCGAGCAAACGGGCGTCGCACTGTCCACGGACCTCAAGAACTGGAAACGCTACGAAGGCAATCCCATCATCCCCGTGGGCGCCAAAGGAAGCTTCGATGATGTATTCTGCAGCGACCCCTGCGTGGTGTGTTGCGGCGACACCTGGGTCATGTTCTTCTACACCCTGTCAAGCGACGGCCGCGCCCGCGACAGCGTGGCTTTCAGCAAGGACCTGCTGCACTGGCGCAAGAGCAACGAGATCCTCATCGACGTCGGGCCGCCCGGCAGCATCGACGCGAGATACGCGCACAAACCCTCCGTCTTCACAAACGAAGGGCGCTTGTACCATTACTACTGCGCGGTTTCCCCGGCCCCAGACAAGATGATCGGCGAAGTGGAGGTCAGCGAGATCAGAGGTATCGCCCTCGCGACCAATTGACATGCTCTGAGACCCCTCCGCCCCCCGTAGGTTTTCGTGCCCGTAACCGTACTCGCAATCCCGCGAGATTCCCCCGGCTCAAGGCGTTTGCTTCCTTCGCTGTTCAACACGTACAGTATTCTGAACCAGAGCAAAATGAGGTGCATGACATGATGCGACTCGGCGCCACAATCGGTTTTCTGTGCGCCTTTTCCTGCACATTCGCTGCCGATGCGGGCCCGAAGAAAGACCTCAAGCAGGCGTTCCTGGACGCCAGGCAACCGGCGTGGTCAATCAAGGGCGAAAGGCAAGAGTTCAAGGTGTCGGTTTCGCCCGCGGGGAGAACCCTCGGCATGATCCCGCGCGTCGGCGGCGCTTTGGGCACAGGCGTTGACTATCTTGTCAATGAGCACTATCGCGAAGAGATTCGCAAGGCGATGGGAGACTATGATCTCGCCGGCTTCGTGCACTCCTATCTTGCTAAACGGCTTGACGCGTTCGCTCCTCAAGGGCTCCGCAAGGTAACCCCACTGATTTCGACCGCGGGGTACAGCAACGAACGCGACGCTGAGAGGGCCCGGCTGGAAGGACTGCGCGCGTCGGGCGTGGATCTCTTGCTTGATCTGAAGGTCAAGTACGGCATCTACGGCCCGCATTTCGCCATGAGATTCGACGTCGAGGGCAAACTGCTCGATCTGGCCAAACGACGCCGGCTTTGGCTGGGAAGCATCCCCGTTGTACCGGAACCATTTCGCGCGGACGCCAAGTTTGAACACTTCCTGCTCAAGCACGTGGCCTACGTTCACACGCCGCGCCTGGTGGCCGATCAAGAGGCCATGAAACGGCTCACGGAAAATGACGCGGCATTGCTTAAGGCGGATTTTGAGAATGCCGTCGAGGGCGGCATCTCCGCAGCGCTCTGCGATATGGGCCTTCTGGATGAGCCGCTCGGCCATTACTTCCTCGGTCGACAGGCGTTCCAGAAGAAGCGCTATGCAAAGGCTCAAGAGCAGTTCGTTCGTGCAATCAACCTGGATCCGACGTTGCGCGACGCCCAAAACGACCTTTCCGTGACGTACGCGCGTCTTGGCGCTGCGGACAAAGCCATGGAACTCGCCGCGAAGATCCTCTCGGAAAAACCCGACTACGCGCCTGCGGCGTTCAATCTTGCCTGGTGGAACGCCTTCGACAAGCGCAGCGCTGCCGAGGCTCGACGTTACTACGACCTGGCCCTGTCCGAAGGCACTCTTCCGAGCAAGAAGCTCGAGCATAGACTGAAGAAGCTTGAGACAAAGAAGTAACCATGAGGGATTTTGTGGCTGTTCTTTTCATATCGCCCATCCTTTTTGCGGCGTCCGTAGAGGCGTCCGGCTTCCTTCCGAAAGAGGATATGGAGTTCCTGGAAGGGTTGGCAGCCGCCGTAGTCCAGGAATCGCGCGTGTATCCCGACGCCAAGGTCGGTGATGTCGGCCCGAACACAACAGGGGGCGCCCTCATCCGGCCCGGAGGTCGAGCCTGCTATCCCGCATTCTGGATCCGAGACTATGCCATGTCTCTCGAGTCCGGCCTTATCACAGAGAAAGAGCAGCGTCACGCCTTGCTCCTCACGGCGGAGAAGCAACAGAATGAGCCGTGGTCACTGCCGAACGGAAGCTTCGTGCCGCGCGGGTCGGTTCCCGACCACATTTCCTTCGGCGGCAAACCCATCTTCTACGCGGGCGCCCTTGAAGACTATGAGGGACAAGGCGGGCCACAGTGGGGCAAGCTGCCGTGTCTCGATGATCATTTCTTCTTCATTCACATGGCTGGCCGATACGTCTACGTCACGGGCGATGTCGGCGCACTCAAGTTGATGGTAAACGGGGAAAGCCTGTTGGGGCGTCTCGAGCGTGCCTTCCTCGTGCCGCCTTCCCGCAAAGACACCGGCCTCGTCTATGCAAGTGCCGAGGAGCGCGGTGTCACGTTCGGTTTTGTCGATACGATTACGCACACCGGCGATCTCCTTTTCTGTTCCCTGTTGAAATACGGCGCCGCCACGGAACTCGCGTGGCTGTATGCCAAGGTTGTTGACCCGGAACGCGTCACGCATTATGGAGACGTCGCCAGGACATTGAAGAAGGCCATACCCGCGGCGTTCGCTACCGAGAAGGGCTTCCTGCGCGCGTCCACGGGAAAGAGCGCGCAGGCCGACGTGTGGGGCACGGCGTTTGCCGTTTACATCGCCGCGCTCGACCCGGCCCACGAACGTGCCGCGTGCGAGGCGCTCGCGCGGGCTTTTCTCGAGGGAAGAATCGCGTGGCGAGGAAATATCCGGCACGTCCCGACCTCCGATGACTTCAGCGACACGAGCGCATGGGAGGTCGCGCTCGGACCGAAGAACCGTTATCAGAACGGCGCCTACTGGGGAACGCCCACCGGATGGGTCTGCTATGCGATTGCGAAAGTCAACATCGACCTCGCCCGCAAACTCGCCGCCGAGTATATCGCGGAACTGCGCGAAGGCGATTTCCGGAAAGGGCCTGATTTCGGTTCGCCATGGGAGTGCATGCATCCCGAAGGCAACCATCGCCAGAACCCCGTATACATGACGAGCGTGACATGCCCCTTGGCCGCCTTCAGACGCATCGAAAACGAACTGCAAACGCCTGCGAGTTCGGCTATTCGAGGCGAGCCGCCTGTGCTTGAAAGCGACAGAAAGTGAGGTTGTATAATCAGCCTATGGGGATTGACGACAAAACCATAAACGAGATTGTTCGACGCGTGATCGGTGTCGTTTCCGCGGAGCGAATCATCCTATTTGGCTCGGCAGCCACTGGGCAGATGACGGGCGATAGTGACATCGACCTTCTCATCCTTGCGAGTTCTCTCTCGAATCGGCGTGAGGATTGGGTGCGTGTCCAGCAGGCCCTTCGGGGAATGGGCTGTCCATTTGACATAATAATAATGACGCGGGAGCGCTTTGAGGAAACCAAGGACGTTATTGGCGGCATAGCGTATCCGGCCAATAAACAAGGCAGGGTTATCTATGAAGCCGCCTGAGGAGGTTCGGCGCGAATTCGTTCGGCAATGGATACTCAAGGCCGATGAGGACTTGGCCACGGCTCGGCATCTCCTGGCCTCGGCGCCGACTCTCTTGGGGCCAGTCGGCTTTCACGCCCAGCAAGCTGTCGAGAAATATCTGAACGCGTATCTTGTCTGGCGCCAAACAGAGTTTCCGAAGACACACAATATAGCGAATCTGCTCGACTTGGTCTCAAGTTCACAGGAGCAGTTGGCGATTTCATTGGACGCTGCCACCGTACTGACAAAGTACGCGGTTGAATCTCGTTATCCCGGCGACCTTCCTGAGATCTCCTTCGAAGAAGCATGTGAAGCAGTTGAGCTTGCGAGAAAATCCAAGAAGATAGTACTTACTGCATTGAGAGAAGCGCTCTAGTTGGTCTTCCCGCGTCCGATCTTGCGCAGGTCCGCGCAGGGTTTTCGGAATACACACTGTTGGGCAAGTTGTTTATAATAGCGGTGGGAAAACTTCAAATGGGAAGAATCCCATCCAGGAGAGGATCATGGCTATAAAGCAAGTCTACATGGATCACAACGCGACCACCCCCTTACACCCTGAGGTGATAAAGGTGTTGAGCGAGACCATGCAGGTGTTCGGCAATCCATCGAGCGTGCATGGTTATGGGCGGATTGCGCGACAGTACGTGGAAGAGGCGCGCGTTAAAGTGGCGGGCTTCATCGGCGCCCTGCCCGAGGAGATCATATTCGTAGGCAGCGGCTCCGAAGGCAACAATACTGTGCTATCGATCATAATGTGTCCCTCGCTCCACTGTTCATGCGAGCGCAAGGGAGGGTCCGGCATTGTGACCACGCGCATCGAGCACCCCTGCATCTTGGAGACTGCAAAATGCGTTGCCGACCGAGGCAACAATGTGACCTTCGTCGGCGTCGACGAATACGGCAAGGTGGACATGGAGGAACTCGAAGCTTCCATCAACGCGCGCACGGGGATCGTCTCGGTAATGATGGCCAACAACGAGATCGGCACGCTACAGGACATCAAGCGGATTGCGAATATGGTCCACAAGAAAGGCGCGTTGCTTCACACGGACGCCGTTCAAGCCGTTGGCAAGGTGCCCGTCAACGTGAAGGACCTCGGAGTTGACTTCCTGACGCTTTCGGCCCACAAGATTTATGGACCCAAAGGCGTCGGCGCGCTGTTTGTCCGGCGAGGCATTCCGTTCTGTCCGCTCATCCACGGCGGACACCAGGAACAGGGACGCCGTGCAGGAACGGAAAACACGCTCGGTATTGTTGCGCTCGGCAAGGCCGTCGAGATGCGCGCGCTCGAGATGAACGAAGAGGGAAAGCGGCTGCGCGAATTGAAGCGCGTGCTCAAGAGAGGAATCGAAGACGCGATTCCCGACGTGGCGTTCAATGGCCATCCCACGGACAGCCTGCCCACCACGCTCAACGCGTCCTTTGAGGGCGCCGAAGGCGAAAGCATCCTGCTGTACCTCGATCTCGAGGGCATTGCGGTCTCGACGGGCTCGGCCTGCGCATCCGGGTCGCTCGATCCCTCGCACGTGCTGATGGCCATCGGTGTACCCGTCGACCGCGCCCACGGCTCGATACGTCTCAGCATGGGCCGCAGCACTACCCGTGATGACGTTGCATACGTCCTGGACAAACTGCCGAAGGTCATCCGGAAGATACGGGACATGTCGACGGTTTACGCCGGGAGGAAACACTAATGGGCGCGCACTTGTCTTGGGCTTACACCGACAAGGTCAAGGACCACTTCATGAACCCGCGCAACGTTCTGACGGATGACCAATTCGAGGATGACGGGCAGGGCGTCGTCGGGAACATCCAGTGCGGCGATGAGATGATGGTCCTCATAAGAGTCGACAAGGGAAAGGGAACCATCACCGACTGTAAGTGGAAGACCTACGGTTGCGCCAGCGCCATAGCCAGCACCAGCGTCATGTCTGAGATGGTCAAGGGCATGACCCTTGATGAGGCGTTCAACATCTCCCCCAAGGCCATCGCAGGCGAACTCGGGCAACTCCCGGATCATAAGATCCACTGTTCGGTGTTGGGCGACAAGGCCCTGCGCGCCGCCATCAATGATTACTACCAGCGCAATGGCATGCCCGAAAAGGTCGTCCAGGAACAGGCCCGCATAATCTGCAAGTGCATGAACGTCACCGACCATGAGATCGAGGAAGCCGTCCTCGATGGCGCCCGCACGTTTCTCGAACTGCAAGAACGCACAAAGATGAGCACCGTGTGCGGGAAATGCAAGGACGACGCCGATACCCTCCTGCGGGTCTACATCAAAAAGCATTTCAGCCGTGCATAACGCGACACAATCGGCGCTGAATGCCGACGGATATCCCCTTGCGACAATGCGCTTCGAGTGGAAATCCTGATTCGCCTTCGCCAAGAATAGACTGCTGAAGATGCGCCTTTACAGGGAGGGCTGTCCCATGTTGATCAGAGCATTTCTCATTCTGCTTCCCGTTTGGCCCGCTATCCTGATCTGTTCCGCAGATGCCGCCGAATCATCCTCTGAACGTTGGATCAATCGCTTCAAGCTCGCTGGGCCCGCGGTGGAGCAAGACGGCGTTTGTTCGGGCAACATCGGTGCACTCACCCCATTCGAGGTTCGGCCCAACGTGCCCGGAATCCAACTCGTTCGCGCGTCGTTGCCATTTGCGCCCGGCGCGTTCCCTTCCGAACTCACGTTGCGCGTATGCTGCGGCGAGAAGGAGATTCAGCCCGACGTCCGCATCTTGACACAGCATCCCGGCCGGCCTGCCTCGGTGCGTCGCGCCATCGTCACCTTTCCCTTCGACTTTCCTGACGCAAATTCCCAGCGCTTCACACTCAGCCTCGCGAGTCCTCCCGGCCGCTTAGAGAGAAGGCCTGAAGCGACTGCCAACGGATCATGGAAAGTCGTCCTCGGCGACACAGCCGTATCCGTGGGTTCTGATACCGTCGCTGTCTCCTTCGGAAAGGATCGGAGTTGGACGGCGCGCTTGATCGCTCCTTCAGTGCGGCCGCCTGAACACGTCACACCTGAAGTCGTCGAGTGGGGCGACTACTATTGCTGGGCGCGCGTGCTTGTACCGGATGATCGCTGGCCGCGGATTATCGAGGTACGCATGGATGCAACGGGCGCCGTGGCCGTGCAGGCGCACGTTCAGCGCTTGGAGAAAGGGGATGCCACGGCGCCTGACCTCGGTTGGGAGATCAAGGGCCCTGCGCTTTCGGAGAATAAGACGCACAGCTTTTCTCAAGGAGACCCCTGTTCCATCGAAGCTTTGGACGCCACGTTCACGCTGAGTTTCCCTATCGCTCCCGAAAACCGACGCGGCCACGTCGAGGTTGCGAACGAGAACGGAGGTTCCAAAGTTCGATATCTCCGCTGCACGGCGGACGAGAGAGTTCCATTCCAGGAATCGGCATGGAGGCGAGCGGAGTTTGTCGTCAGCAAAGGGAGAGGCGCACAACTCAATGCGCTGCTCGAGCCGGTACTCAATGTGCGCGTCCCGCCGGATGCCTTCCAAGCTGCGTACCGACTGGGGCCGATGCCCAACCTCGCCCCGTGGCCGATACTCGAAGAGTTGCGCAAGTACACCGACACCGCAATTGTGGAGAGCATGCTTTTCGGCGACGATTTCGGCAACGTTACGTCGTTCAGCGACAGCGCTCCCGCCGCGGTATTCGGCATGAACCGCCTGAATCATTGTCCCGCGATCTTCGAAGAAGCGTGGCGGACGGGTTATGCGCCGCTGCGCGATACCGCCGTCCACTGGTGCAACAACATGTATGATTTGTCCACTTGGTGGGCTGACGCGGATGAGTTCGGCGGCACACGGTACAACAATGCCAATGCGGCCGGGTCGAAGGAGCATCTCGATGACAAGAGCTTCATGTGGCGGATGAATAACGCGGTCCATTTCTGCACGAAGGGCTTCGACAGCTACCTCTACGCATATGAAGAGACCGGCGATCCGCGAATGGCCGTGGCACTGAACGCACAGGCGGCATATTCCGCAAAGTACGTGCATGCGGATCAGGGCGAGTGCCGCAACATCGGCGACGTTGGCGATCTGATGCATTTATACAAGGAAACGGGCTTGGCCGCGTATCGCGAAGAAGCCCTGCGACTGTTTCGCGAGCTTCGCACGAAGCTATCCGCGGGCGATCTGTTCAGCCAAGGCGGCCAACCGATCGTCGAACACGGGCCCTTCATCGATGACGACCAACGCGGGTACAAGTTTCCCTTTGCCAAACCGTATATCATCGGCTATGCGCTTACGGGCCTTCCCGAACTCATGCGCGTCTGTCCCGACGAGCCGAAGCTGCGCGATGTTATTCGCGCGGTTGCGGATTTCCTGGCCTCATCGCAGGATCCGGTCGGCGGCTGGCGTTATCCCCATCCACGAAGCTCGGGGATGATCCTTAACCAGGCATTGGAGCACGCGGCGCAGTTGTCACGCGCGGCCAGTGCACTCGAGGCGCGCGGCGAGCCCATCGCAGGGCTTCTCGACGCCATCGAGCGCGTGCTGCAGCAACGCGTAAACTGCTTCGCGCGTACGGAGAAAATTCTCTCCGGTCTTCAGGGCTGGGAACGCAGCCCGGGCAATCTCAAGGAGGGACAGACGCTCTACGACTTATATAAGAAGCCCGATGACCGTGACGCGGCCCGCGACTACACGGAAGGGGAGATAGGCATCGGCGGCGCGCCTCCTGAAGGTCTCGTGTACTTCACGGAAGTGTTGACGTTTTACTTGGCTCATCGGCCCGCCGACCGGCTGTTCAACGTTAACGAGCCGCTGCGCACGGTGCTGGCGCGGACGGAGGCACGCCAACCGCCGCCGGTTCCAGTGGCCGCCGCTTCCGAGCCGGAGCGCTTCGGCGTGCGAGATGAACTGCCGAGCTTTCGTGACGCGCAAGTGGCGCGCATGTCCTTCCCGCTGTCATGGACCCAGGCCGGGTTGCCCTTTGACGCATGGCGCAAGCGTGCACGCGAAGCCCTATTCAGTTGCATGCCGCCGCGCCCGCCGTTGACGCCTTTCTCGCCGGCCGTGGTTGCAGTGGAAAACCGGGGCCGCTATGAGGCGCGCAAGTTGATCCTCAGCCTCTCGCAGGACGCCCGCGTCATTGCCTATCTCCTCGTGCCCAAAGGCAAAGGGCCCTTCCCCGCCATGCTCGCCCTGCACGATCACGGCGCCCATTTCTCGATCGGCAAAGAGAAGGTGATACGTCCTTTCGCCGAATCGCAGGAGCGGATCGAGGACGCGGAGAAGTGGGTCAAGGAATGCTACGGCGGGAAGTACATCGGCGACGAGTTGGCCGCCCGCGGTTACGTTGTGTTCTCGACGGACGCGTTGTTCTGGGGCGACCGCGGACGCAGCGAAGGCGTAAAGTACGATGCGCAACAGGCCCTTGCCGCAAACCTTTTTCAACTCGGGTTGTCGTGGGCAGGCCTGATCCTTTGGGACGACATACGCAGTGCGGAATTCCTTCAGAGCCTTCCCGAGGTCGATCCCGATCGTATAGGAAGCGTAGGGCTTTCAATGGGCTGTTTCCGCACGTGGAGTCTCGCGGCGGCGACCGACATCATCAAGGCGGGCGTCGCGATCTGCTGGATGGGGGACACGCCCACGCTGACAAGCCCCGGCAATAATCAAACGAAAGGCCAGTCAGCCTACAGCATGATCCACGCCAACCTGCGGAATTCCCTCGACTACCCTGACGTAGCATCAATCGCGTGTCCGAAGCCCATGTTGTTTTTCAACGGTGAAAAGGATGGACTGTTCCCCGTGCCGGGCGTTGAGGCATGTTATGAAAAGCTGCACCGGGTGTGGCGAGATCGGGGCGTTGAAGACCGGCTCGTCACCAAACTCTGGCCCGTTCCTCACGAGTTCAACCGGGAAATGCAGGCTGAGGCGTTTGCCTGGCTCGACGTGCAGCTCAAGCCGCGTTAAAGCAACAGCCGAGGGCGGCTGTTCCACATTCCAGGAGAAGCCGCTCCGCTTCATCCAAGGTTGCGCCGACGCGTGCGAGAGGCGCCATCGCCACGATGCATATGCCGCGCGCAAGTTCGGACTGTCGCACGGCATCGGCCCATCGCGGCCCTGCGGCATAGTATGCGCTCACAACCCACTTCCCCGCCGGGCCACACGCCAGCAGTTTGTCACGCAGTGCGCGAAAACCATTGAGAAGCCGAGCATTGCCGTTGAACAAAGACTCGAGAAAACAACTCGATTTTTCTCGGCACGCGTCCTGTCCTTCTTCCGTTGAAGGCGTTGAACTGTCGATGTACTTGCTCACCTGCGGGTAGAAGTCTCGAAACGACCCGAAAAAGTCAATGTTTCCTGAACGGTCAGGGCCGCAGGTGTGTTGAGGACCCTGGCTCAGCGTGCCGACGACCCGCTTCTTGTCGCCAAGCAGAAGACACGCCCCCGACGACCCCGCCTCGGTTACCCCTTCGTCCCAGTGCACTTGAACGAGCTTCTCGCGCCCATTCTCCTGCACGTTTACCGTCTGGACCTCGCCTTTCGTGATGCGCATCTGCGTCGCATCGGGATAGTGAATCGTAAGCACACTCTCGCCCGGTTGAATCTCGCGCGTGTCCCATCCCGCGTATGTGCGCCCATACGAGCCGGCCGGTACACTGTCCAGGCGCATCAGCGTCGTGTCCAGCTTCACGTCCGTGGCCAGGAGCGCCATGCCTTGACTTCGAGGCAACGTGTCCAGCTCCGGCGCGTCGTTCGACTCGCAGGACACCGTTCGGTAATCCCAGTATACCTCTGTGCCGCGCGCCTCCGCTCCGGTGCATACGCAGTGATTCGCCGTCAGGAAGAACGGCTCGTGTTCCTCCGTCAGCTCGTTGTTCAGCAGCGTTCCCGAACAGAACCATCCGCCTTCGACCAGAATGATGGCCGTGCCCGTGGCCACACTCAGCGTCTGCGCGTCTGTCTCGCAACCGATGTTGATATTGCACGACAGGGTCTTCGCTACTTCCTCGAAGCTGAGGAAGATGTGGGCATACTCCGTGAGTCGGAGCTCGGGCGTCGCCGGCGAAGACGTTCGCACCAGGAGAACGCCCTCCTCACCGAAGATCGTTGCGAGCCATCTCTGTTCCGGACCTCCATCGCCGGGCGAGTATGGGCCAAACGCCTCGAGAGTGACGGGATCAATCACCCACACCTCCACGTCGGGCGGAAGCGCTGATAGGTCTACGTGAAACCGAATCGCCTGAGCATCGATTGAGCTTATGCCCGCGGACCATACGAACGCACCCCCGTCGGCAACCGCCGGACCCAACAGCGCATCGCCTGCAAGGTCAACCGGAACCGTTTCACCACCCTGCAAAGGTCCGTCGTGTGCGCCTTGACCGGCAGGGCGGAGGTACTCCGAACGGAGCGCCTCGGTCTTCCCTTCGAACGTGGCGAACACGTGAAACCGGTTGACTAGAGCAAGATACCGCGAGACCTCTTCGCCCGGCAGTCCGATAGCAGCGCCATTTCTTGAGCCTTTCATGGGCTGCGGCGGCACGAAGGCGCCGTCGGCATGCGGCGCATCCACGGCACGCGCCCAACCGCACCAGATCAATGCCGAGAGCGAGCAAAGACAGATCAACGCGCGCAATTGCAACGTCCTTGGTGCATTTCTCATAGACCGCAACTGTAAACCAGTGCCCTTTCCGAGCGCAATAGTCGGGTTATGGAGAGTGCGGTACATTACGGTTTGGTCTTGTGATTCATTCACGATGTCGTCGGACCCTCGATCAGGGTTGGCGGAAGTGGTCGAACCCCGTCTTCGAGGGCGGTTCACCGGCAATGCGGACGCCCTGCCAGGCATCGGTGAAGGTCCCGACGACGCTTATGTCGGTGTGAAACTTGCCCCGGAAAGCCTGTACAAGCGCATCGGATCGTCCACCGGCCACGGCAAAGGCCAGTTCGTAGTCTTCGCCTCCGGCGAGCATAAAGTCGTAAGGGTCCAGGCCCCCTTCCCGGCAATAGCTCATGAGGTCCGGGTCCACGGACAGCATGGACTGATCAACGTCGACTCCCAGATGCGCTGCTTCGGCCAGGTGCCCGGCATCCTGGATGAGTCCGTCGCTGATATCGATCATGGCATGCACGACCGGGCGGGCCGCCAGCCACTGACCTTCCTGGATTCTTGGCGTTGGATGGCAATGCGCGCGCAGTAGCCGCGGCTTCTCCGAAGCCGCAGGCCGCGTCGAATCAGTTTCGGAAAGATCGCCGCGATCTGACTCGAGAGCGTGAAGTCCAGCGGCGGACAGCCCCAATCGACCCGTTACCACAAGCGCGTCGCCGGGCTGCGCCCCTTTGCGCGTCAAGTAACGATCTCCGACCGGCTCGCCGATAACAACAACATCAATGACGATGCCGTCCGCCGACCTTGTCGTATCCCCGCCGACGATCACCGCACCGCATTGCTTTACGGCATCGAGCATCCCTTCGTAGAGGCCGTCAACAAGAGAGGTCTCCGTATCGTCAGGACAGGCGAGCGACACGAGACAAAAAAGCGGCGCACCACCCATGGCCGCGATATCGCTTAGGGCCGACGCGGCCGCTTTCCAACCGATGCTCTCGGCGAGAGCATGTGAACGGCGCCAATGGACGTTCTCGATGGATAGGTCGCACGAGACCAGCACGAGACGATCGCCAATGCGCAGGACGGCGCAATCGTCGCCAATGCCCTCGACAACGGATGGCGCCGTCGGCGTCATACGCGCTATGCGCGCGATCAGGCCGAACTCGCCCAGTGATGCGACTGTCGGCACGCGCTACGTCTCCTGTTCGATGAGTTTCCAGGCTGCCGGCAGGCATTGCACGACGTCCGTTGCGATCATCCCGCGTTGCGTCTTTTCGCGTGCGGCGATGTCGCCCGCCAGCCCATGCAGGTATACGCCGAGCAGCGCTGCCTGGTACGGAGCAAGCCCTTGGGCCATCAAGCCCCCGATGAGCCCGGACAATACATCGCCGGTACCTCCTTTTGCGAGACCGCTGTTCCCCCTTGGATTCACGCATACCTCTCCCGACGGATCCGCAACCACCGTGCGATGTCCCTTCAACACCACGGTGCAGTTGTACCGCGATGCAACGTCGCGGGCGATTCCTTCGCGGTCGGCCTGGACCTCAGCCGTCTTCATCCCCGTGAGACGGGCCATCTCGCCGGGATGCGGCGTTAAGACGCAAGGCGTTGTGCGCCCAAGTAAGGCGTCGGGTTTCCTGCTTAATGCGTTCAGTCCGTCAGCATCGATAAGCATCGGCGCCGGGCACCGGCGTACAAAAACCAGAATGAAGGCTTGCGTTCCGGGATGTTGAGAGAGCCCAGGCCCAATGACGACGGCCTGTGTCGTCGAAGCAAACTCCAAAGCCGGATCCAAGGCGGCCCGCGACACGGTCTCGGCCTGTGTCGAAGGAAGCATGAAGCTCATCGTTTCCGTGAGGGACGAGGCTACGATGTCGCCCAGCGGCCTTGGCACGCCGATCGTTACAAGCCCCACGCCGGAGCGGGCCGCACCCTCGCAGGCAAGCTTCGCCGCTCCGGTGAAACCACGCGATCCCGCGATGATGAACAGATGCCCGAACGTGCCCTTGTGCCCGTCGGCGGGGCGTTTCGGCAGAAGGGCTCGGAGCGACGCGATGCTGATTTCCGTTGCCATGTCACCTCCCGCGAACACTCGTAAGAGCGTACAACAAACCGTGAACGAGATCAATAATTCGCTACGGGACAAGCGTTATTTTGAACTTCTCCCCGAAAGGCCGTTGGTCCCCGGACGAAAAGCTGATCGTGGCTTCGGCGGGTTCCGTCAGCACATTGGGGGTGAGCGGAAGATCCAGTTCTCGCACCGAGCCCATGTGCGGCAGAGAACCCGAAAGCGGCACCCGGGTGTTTTGGTTCGATGCAGCCGTTATATATACCGTACCTGGCCCTTCGTGGACCCATTCCGCCTCGCCGAGGTTCGTATACGACACGCGCGCCCGCGGCTGAGCACCGCTCGCGACCTCAACCTTTCCACCCTTATCGACGACTACCCAATGCCCCTTCCTATCGAGTACTTCCACTTTGTCGAACACGCCGTCGAGATACTTCGGCGGATTTGTGCCGTTATACGGCGTGTTGCCGACGGCGATAGGCGGACAATCCGCGGACGTGGTCCCAGTGCCAGCCGTCTTGAGTCCCGGTGTATGGCCCTCGGCAATCGCTTTCCAGAATTGTTCCTTCGCCTCTTCATAGATCCCGACCACACCGTCGGTGTGGTGGTCGCGGTCGATCTCAATCCACGTGTCCACGGGCTTTGTATCCGGCCCATTGATGAATGAAGGCCCGTTCTCACGGATCGCTTTCGAGGATTCGCGATCCGTTCCATCCGGGTTGATAATGCCGTAATCGCTGTTCTCACCGTAACGGAAACCGCCGGGATACCACCACCAGAAGATGCCATCGGCGCCGCTGCTGGTAAGCATCCGATAGAAGTCGCGATAGAACCGGCCCTGAGTTTCGAGCAATTTCGGCGTAAACGTGCCTGCACCCATGTCCCATGCGTGAACGCCCGCCTCCGCCCACATCACCGGATGCCGCGGAGCGGCCCATCGCGCATACTCGAACTCGAACCAGCCTGGCTTGACCTTTTCCCAATCGCCGATGCGCCCGTATCCCTCGGGTTCGATGATATCGACGGCGGCCGCCAGATACGGATAGTCGTAGGGAAGCACGCCACCCCAGTTCATCGTCGGGTCGCCCGCTTCCGTCATGCGGAAGCTGACGAAGTGATGCGGATCGATAGCGCGAATGCGTTCGCGCATCGTGCTGTACTCCTTGTAGAGCAACGTGTCCAGAAACCGGCGGTAGGCTGCCACCATCACGCGCCAATCGCCGTCCTTATTGAACTGCTCGTCCGCCGGGTTTGTCATGGCTCCTTCGGGATCTTTGGGCGCCGCGCAACCCCAGTCCCGTTCAGCGTTCTCGACGCTCCCGTATCGCTCGACCACCCAGGCTTGCCACGCGCGATCCCACTTTGTTCGTTCCTTATGAGTCCACCACATCGGCTCCCAGTCGGTGTCATACGCGAAAATGCAGTCGTGCTCCCACAGGCGGTAATACTCGATGGCCGCCTGCATGCCCGGCCACTGGAAGTCCCCAATCGTTCCCGGTCGCAGCGATAGGTTCGCCTTCAACCCAAGCTCGTCCAGCCTGCGCAGGAGGTCGAGCAAATTCTGAGCCTTGATCGATTTCTCATAGACGAAAATACTTACGGCGTTGAGCCCAAGATCCTTGATATGCTCGAGATCGCGCTGGATGATCTCAGGATCGTAAGAGCGCGCGCCGAGCCAGTACTCAAAGTACTCCCCATCCTCCGTGCCGATACCCGATGAGGGCATATAGTTCACGCCATGCGCCCGCCAGCGCTTGCCGTCCAGCATGAAGTCGCCGTCCCTGATCTGGATGTACGATTTCTTCTCTTTGGACTTCCAGACATGCGCCTCGTGTGATACGCGATCGATCACGACGCCGTGATCGAGCAATTCCGCCGTTATACGAAAACCTTTCGACGGCCATTGTGCCGGTTTCCATGATTCCTGCACCGTTGTCTCTTCACCTCCGTACAGCGAGACCGGCCACTCCTTGCTCGAGACTTCCGCTCCACTCTCGGCATCAGCAACGCGCACCTTGGCCGTCAAGCCCGCTCGGCGATCTTGCGCGAGGTTTGCCGCGCGCACACCCAGCAGCAGATCTTGATCCTCAAAGTATGTATAGAAATTCGAGCCGCCGTCGACTATATAGACGCCGTTCAACATCTTTCTTGCGACGGCCCCGATCCCACTCAGAATCGCTGCGGAGAGATACCACTCACTGTCTACAATTCCGAACGCTGCCCACTGGCCGCCTTTGAACGCGTCGCGCGCGTGTACCATCAATGTGGCAGGGGCGCCACGCCATTGACTGTTGTCCGCCTTGGCCTCGAGCAACGGAATCCAACGCCACGCGCGGCCTTTGTCGAATCCACCGCCGCCCGGTCGAGGCTGCGCCGACCGCAGGACGTCCGGCACGTCGGATCGCGCCGCCGGCATGATCACCTGTTCGGCGCGCGTCGCCAATTGCGCGACACCGTGCGAGTCGAAGAATTTGTACCCTGGCGCAAGTGTGTCAATCGCTGGTGTCACAGGCTTGTGGATGAGTTCCTTCATCTCGGGCTTCTCGGCTGCCGTGCCGAAACCGCCGACCCAAAACTCCTGCGGTCCCGGCGTGTTCCCCGTATGCGTGAAAGCCATGCCGATGGTCATGCGCTTCGCGTTTTCCGGTTGAAATCGATCGTCCTTCCGTTGAGGCACACTTTCCCAGAATTTGAAATCTTCCGGGGCCAGAACATACCGCCGCCATTCCGTAGACAGCGGGACCGTCGCAATCCAGCGCGCCCCGTCCGCCTCCTGCCACTCGATCGCGAGCCCGCGCGTATTCGGGCCGCCTTTTGCCGCGAAGATCGTCAGCGTGTGCCCTTCCGGGAACGGCTTCTTGAGGTCCGTGGGACCAAAGTTGTCCCAGTTTCTCAAGTCTGAGATCTGCGCGTGGAGGGACCGCCGTCCGGGCGCTGGGCCATCTTCAACAGTATCATACACAGCGGCCTTGTCATCCGGACCATGGTTGCGCTGCCATCCTGCGATATTGTCCGGAGTGAAGTTAAAAAGGACATTTTCGGGCAGCTCTGTCGCAGACCGTAGCTCATACTCGTCCCCGGATACCCAGTTTCCGGCGATCTTGACGTACAGCTTCTGCCACAGAGGCGCGTTCAAAGCGATGATATCGCCGCCTGCCTCGATGTAGGCCCTTATCGTTTCGATGGAGCCTGTGGGAAGATGCGCCGCATCCGGCAATACGAGCAGATCAACTGTGGACGCATCGAGCTTGGCCTTATCGCACAGCCCGTCGCCGTCAAGTTCGACCATCTTGTATCCGGCCTGCGCTAATTCATCGCTCAGTCCCGCTGCAAGACGCTGGTTTTCACCCGGAAGGCCGCCGCGGAACAGCGCTGCGACGCTCTCAGGATGTTGTGTTAAGGCGCCGGGACATACGAAAGAATAAAGGAGCACTGCACACGCTGCCCAAGCCAAAATCTTTATGCCGGTCGCCCCATCATTCATATTCACCGTCCTGCATACCTCGCACTTCGCACCTCGCACTTCGCACTAATCAGTCCTTGAGCGATCCCTTCAATGCAACCATGTAATCTCGCGCGATTTTTAGGTCCTCGAAAGCTTCCTCCGCCTCGCACAAGGGTGTGGGTTGCCCCTTGATGGCGTTAATGAAGTTAATGGCCTGCTGCCGCATTGCATGGACCCACGGCAACTGCGGCACAACCTTCTCGGGCGTGGCGCCATTGCCCGGGTCGCGGTACAGCGTGACCTTCCCGGGACGATTGGATGCGAGCGGGGCGGGCAACTCGATCTTAATCCATCCTTTCTCGAATGCTACGAGCGCTTCTTCCTGCCAGTCGATCGTCGTGCAGAACGGCGACATCTCGATGACACCAGCGATGCCGCTTACGCTGTGCACGGCGAGCATCACCTTCGATGGGTCCGCATACGACACCTTGTAGTCCTCCCCGAGCAGGTGCCGCATCAGATTAACCTGGTGAATGTAGTAATTCACGAACGCGTCGTATTCCTTGCGCGTTCCCGGCCCCATGTCGCTCGGCACGGGATCATGTTGGAGCGGCCGCATCGTGTCATCGGAGGTGAGCAGGTCGATGAATCCGCTTGCCACCCAATCGCCCGCGGGCATCAAAATCCGGACGTACTTCATCGCGCCGAATTCGCCGCCGGCCTTCAATCGGTCGATCTCCCTCTTGGCGTACATCGTGGCCGGATCGCTTCGCTTGTGATACCCAACCATGTGCCGCGCCTTGCTTGCCTTCAGCGCTGTAAGGATCTTCTCGCCCGCCTCGAGCGAGCACGTCAGCGGTTTCTCCGTCATCACCGGCACCCCGGCCCGAAACAGGTCCGGGAGCAGTACGCCGTGGCGGCTGTAAGGCTGCGACGCAACAATCCCGTCGAGCTCCTCGACCGCCAACATGCTCGCGTGGTCCGGGTAGACCCTGCGAACGCCGTACTTGGCGGCGACTTTCTCTCCCAGTTCCTTGCGAATCTCCGCGATGGCGACGACCTCACACTCTGCGTAGGTGGCGTAATTGCGCAGGTGCGCGCACTGGCCCATTCCCCCCACGCCGACAAACCCGATCCTTACCTTACTCATGCGTACCCTCCTTAATGCCCCGCTGTGCCCGGACGCATTAAGCCATATCCCCAAACGGCAGTGCAACTGTAGCCGCGCGCCCCGCACGGTTGATCCCTTCGGAGACCGGGTGACATAATCCCTTCTCCGGGCATGGAGTCCTTGGCACAATGATAAGGATCGGCATCATCGGGGGTTCGGGGTTGGAAGACCCCAAGATACTCAAGAACGCACAAGAGATCGAGGCGGAAACTTCCTATGGGGCGCCAAGTTCGCCGCTGACAACCGGCGCCATCGAAGGCGTGAGCGTCGTGCTCCTCGCGCGGCATGGACGCCGCCACACGATTACCCCAACGCACGTCAACTACCGCGCCAACATCTGGGCTCTGAAGCGTGCCGGATGTACACACATCATCGCCACAACCGCCGTCGGCAGTCTCCGTGAGGAGATCAAGCGTGGGGACCTCGTGATTGTCGACCAGTTCATCGATTTCACCCGGTTCCGGAAAGTGACGTTCTTCGAGGAGTTCGATCCCGGAAACGCCAGGCACACGGCTATGCCCGATCCCTTCTCAGAAGAGATCCGTTCGGTCTTGATCGCTTGTGCGAGAGAGCTTGGGCTGCCCTTTCACGAGCGAGGCGCCGTCATCACTTGCGAAGGGCCGCGGTTCGCCACGCGAGCCGAGTCCCGCATGTTCCGTATATGGGGGGCCGACGTTGTGAACATGAGTATCGCACCCGAGGCGGTTCTCGCGAATGAGGCAGGAATTCCGTACGCGGCCGTGGCCATGTCCACGGATTACGATAGTTGGAAAGAAGACGAGGAGCCCGTAACCTGGGATATGATCCTGGAGATCTTCTCGAAGAACGTCGAGAAGATCACCAGCCTGCTCTCAAGAGCCGTGCCGCGGCTTGCGCAAACCACGAACCCTGTCATTGTGAGCGAAACGAAGCAATCTCATCCGTCTTGCTGAATGGCACAGGGTTGCTCAAGTCGTCAAGAGATTGCTTCGCTTCGCTCGCAATGACAGGGCGACGTCAACTGCCGAAGCTAGGATGAAGTTGACTGCAGGGTATTCATGAGCAACGCGGCACATGTTGTGGCGATTGACGGCCCCGCCGGCGCCGGGAAAAGCACCGTTGCCCGCCGCGTCGCCGCACGCTTGGGCTACGCCTTTCTCGATACGGGAGCGATGTACCGCGCAGCCACGTGGCGCGCCCTCACAAGTGGCGTTGATTTGAATGATCCTGTTGCTGCGGCGGAATCGACAAGGAACATGCGTCTCGAGTTAAACGAACGCGACGACGGCCTCGAGGTCCTCGTGGACGGTCAGAATGTCACCGAGGCGATCCGGTCGCCGGAGGTCACCCACGTCATATACAAGCTGGACGAAAACCCCGGGGTGCGCGCACACTTGGTTACGCTGCAACGGGCCTTTGCCGCACAGCGTCCGACCGTGGCCGAAGGGCGCGACATGGGTACGGTCGTATTCCCGGACGCGAAATGCAAAGTCTTCCTCGATGCGTCCATCGAGGAGCGCACGCGAAGGCGCGCCGCGGAGTTACGGACGAAGGGAGTGAAGGTGGACATGGATGCACTTCGCGAGGAGATCCGCGTGCGGGACGAAAAGGCGCAAACCCGAGCCATCGCGCCGCTGCGTCGTGCGGAAGACGCGACCCTTGTGGACACGACGCACCTGACAATCGACCAGGTGGTTGAAATGATCATCGGCCTCGAACGGAGCATTCCATGACCTCATACGGACAGTCGTATGAATGGCGCATCGCCGAAGAGGACCGCGCCTGGACGGCCGATCTCTCGAAGACGCTTGGGATCTCCCATGTCGTGGCGCACGCCATGCGTTCGCGTGGAATCACCACCGCCGAAGAGGCAAGGGCTTTTCTGAACCCGACGGTTGATGACCTTGCCGATCCCTTCTCACTCACGGACGTGGAGACCGCGGTCGCGCGCCTGCGGCGCGCCTCTAAAGCCCAGGAGCAGGTCCTGATTTTTGGCGACTATGACGTGGACGGTATTGCGGGAATAGCCGTTCTGATCAGTGCTTTGCGGCGCTGCGGCATTCATCGCTATTCCTACCTCATGCCGAGCCGCCTTACGGAAGGATACGGGATGGCCCCCGAACACGTCGAGGCGGCCCACCGCGATGGCGTCTCGCTCATCGTAACCGTCGATAACGGAATCAATGCACGGGACGCGGCGGATGTTGCGCATCGCCTCGGTATCGACATGATCATCACGGACCACCATCGTCTCGAGGGCGACCTGCCTGAGGCTGTGGCCGTTGTCGATCCGAAGCGCGAAGGGCGGGAACACCCCTATTGGCCGATCTCCGGCGCGGCCGTGGCGTTTACGCTTGCCCGTGCCCTAACCGGCGAGATCGAAGACCTTGACCTCGTGGCGCTGGGCACCGTGGCCGATGTAATGCCGCTTCGCGGCCAGAACCGTGTGCTTGTCATGCTTGGGCTGGAGGAGATGATCAGACGGCCGCGGCTCGGCCTGCGGCATTTGGCGAATGTTGCAGGGATCAAGATCGAGGAGATCACGGCCGAGAAGATCGCGTTCGTCCTGGGGCCGCGGCTGAATGCCGCGGGCCGGCTTGGCGACGGTTTGGTTCCGTTGCAGCTTTTGCTCACGGATTCGCCAACAGAGGCCCAACGCATTGCCTCGGAGCTCAACCGGGCGAATGAGGAACGACGCGGGATCGAGAAGGTGATTTACGACGAAGCGATCGAGGAGATCGAAGCCACCGTCTATACGGACCGGGCCGCCATCGTGCTCTCGCGCAACGGGTGGCATCCGGGCGTGATCGGGATTGTCGCAGCGCGGATACAGTCCGCGTACAAGCGTCCCGCAATCCTGCTTGCGATCGACGAGGACGGCATCGCCCGCGGTTCCGCGCGCAGCATGGATGAGTTCGATATGGTCGACGCCCTCAACGCATGCAAGGAACATATAATACGCTTCGGAGGCCATAGCGCCGCCGCCGGTCTCACGCTCCGCCAGGAGAATCTTCCGGCGTTTCAGGCAGCGTTCGAGGCGGAGGCTCTCCAGCGCATGGGCCGCCTGCCGCCCGTACGCACGCTCGAGATCGACGCCTTGCTCTCCTTCAGCGAGATTGACCCGCGTCTAGTGCGTGAGTTGGATCGCCTCGAGCCGTTTGGTTGCATGAACCCCGCGCCCGTGTTCTGCACCTACGGCGTGACGCCGCTTCCGCATTCTCTTCGTGAACTGCGTGGCGGTCATGCGCGGTTCACGGCCCAGCAGGGCTCCCGTATTTTCGAGGCCGTCGGTTTCAACATGGCCGAACTCCTGCAACAGACCGTCGGAACGCGCCCAATCGATATCGCGTTCCAACCACGACTAAACACTTGGCGCGGCGAAACAACAATCCAACTTGTCCTGAAGGATATTCATCCCTCTTCCCCGTGCTCGTAATCGTGCTCCCAATCAAAGACACGCGATTATCCCCGCGTTGATTGTCTGAGGAGAATCAATTGAAAAGAAGGACAGGATCTCTGCCCGGTCGGGCGCTGGTCCCTTTGTCGATTGCGATTACGAGTTGTCATGAAACTTACGGTTTCTCTCGCACATGATGAAGATGTTCGTTGTACCCCCTTTAGGGGGGCGGGATCGTTGGTGCAATACCCCGGCTAAAGCCGGTACAACAAACGTTTACGACAAGCGTTCGTTGTACACCTATGCTGGAATTGCGTGCTAGAATGAGGCCGATGGGAACCTGTATTCAGACTTCGCATCTCACCAAACGTTACGGCGCGATACTGGCCGTTGATAACTTGACGTTTGAAGTGCAGACCGGAGAGGTCGTCGATCTCCTCGGCTTGAACGGCGCCGGCAAAAGCACCACGCTGTACATGCTTACCGGGCTTGTCCGCCCGACAGCCGGAAGCATCAGCATCTTCGGAAAGGACCTGCACCGCAACTTCCTGTCGATCTCGCCACTCATCGGCGTGCTGGTCGAACGCCCGGCCTTCTACGATTACCTGACCGCGCGCGAGAACCTAAAACTCTGTGCGCGCTTGGCGCGGCGCGAGGTTACCGTTGATCGTGCACTCGACCGCGTCGGCTTGCTGTCTGCCAAGCGCAGAAAAGTGGGCGGGTTCTCGACGGGCATGCGTCAACGTCTTGGCCTGGCCCAGGCGCTGCTCCTTGAGCCGTCGCTCTTGATTCTCGATGAGCCCACGAACGGCCTTGACCCTGAAGGTACGAGCGAGGTTCTGGCTCTGCTCCGCCAACTCGCCGACGAGGCGCAGGTCACGATCCTGATATCGAGTCACATGCTCCACGAAGTCGAGGGACTGTGCGACCGCGTCGCGATAATCCACGAGGGACGCCTTTTGTCGTGCGAGAGGACGGACGCCCTGCTGTCATATGACGAACGACACGTCGAGGTCCTAATCGACGCGCCCGAATCGGCCGCAAAGCGGCTCGAGGAACAGCCCTGGGTCGAATCCGTTGAGATGCGCGCGGGGCGGCTCGAGGTCGTCCTTCGCGACGAGAACGCACACCAACTCGCGGTATTCCTCTTCGCAGCGGGATATCGCGTCACAGGCGTGATCCCGCGCCAGCGGACCTTGCAGGACTACTTTCTAAAGGTGCTCAACCGATGATCGCACGCATCTGGACCGCATACAGGTTTGAACTGGACAAGGCGGCCCGCCGCAGGTTTACCTACCTGGGCGTGGTCCTCATTGTGATTGCTGTAGCGAGCGCGCTTCTTATTCGCCCGGTGTCACGGGACAGCGAAGCCGACTACGCCTTCATTGCCTACGCGACGCCCATCGCGCTGAACCTACTCGGGCTGCTGGTCCTCGTGACCTACTGCGCCGGCCTCGTGTCGACGGAACTGGGATCGGGCAGCATTTGTCTCGCCCTCGTCAGACCTCTTCGCCGTCACGAGTTTCTTATCGCAAAACTGCTGCTCGGCATGACCTATGCCGCGATGCTGACCGCGGCCGTCGCGACGATCGCATGGGTGATTCCGCTCGCATTCGGCGATCTGACGGGTGTCACTTACGGGGGTGAGACCGTGTTCACGGCCACCGATATGACCGCGGCCTACCTTTTCGGCGCGCTTCTGGCTCTCGCGCCACAAGGGGCCGTCGCGGCATATGCGATCATGATCTCCACGTTAACCCGCTCGACAGGCGCCGCGATAGGAAGCGCCGTGGGCATTTTGCTCATGCTTGATATCGTCAAATACCCATTGCGGATTGCGCCATTCGTGTTCAGCACGTACATCGAAACGCCGTGGAGGGTCTTCACAAGCTATTGCGACGGGCTTGACGCCAATTGGTTTCCTGACACCGCCTATGTCCTTGTCAATTCGGTTGTCTACACCGTCGTTTTCACCGCGATAGCGATTCTGTCTTTATCGCGCCGGGATCTGCATACGTGATCGCCGTTCTGCCACTTCTATTCATCGGCGCCCTGACATTCGTCGAGCAAAACATCGCGGATGACGTTACCGCCGAGTTCCGCCATGCCGATCTCGATCACGACGGCAGCATGGACCTGGTTCTTCCGAACGCCGTCTACTTTCAGCGCAATGGCGGGTTCTCGCGGGAGAACCGCGTACCTCTGCCAGACATTCGAGAGCCGTCAGGAATGCCCATCTGCGACGTCTGGAATGACACCCTCTTCATACTCTCGAACACGAGGTTGTATCTCATCAGATGGGAAAATGGCGTTTGGCAGACCGTGCACAGTCAGCCGCTCACGTGGCCCCACAACCCTGAGAAGCGGCCAGAGGCAGGAGCACCGCCTTCGCCTCCACAACAAACGCAGGCGGGGCAAGAGCTTCATCTGCATGGTTTTCTCCATGACATCAACGGCGATGGCGTTCCCGAGATCGTTATACCCGGCGAGGATGGTCTGCGCATTTACAGCCGCGAGGAACAAGGTTATGTAGAAGCGAGCAAGCTCGACGTATTTCCTGCTCTTCAAGTTGAATGGGGATGGTTGTCATCTCAAGCTCTGTGGCCCGAGACCGACAGAAAGCTCGTGTTTCCCAAACGGTACACGGAATGCGGCTGCAACCTCAGCGGAAACCGGCTCACGCTCTTTACACAAGAGCGCCTAAGGGACTTCCGCATCCGCTATCGTGTCAAACGATACGAATTGGGTCAGGAGTTTGCCCCGGTTCCGGAAAAAACTTGCGAGGATGTCACAGAGCCTCTACCGCCGTCGTTTTGTCCGCGGATGCATGGAGAAGACGGCCGCATTGAATACGCCGGCGCCAAGAGTGAAGACAGCGAGGCTTCCGCTATGCGCTGGCGTATCTTGGAGGCGAGCACAACTTCCGACGGCGGCAAGACATTCCAAGGTATCCGATCTGTCTCTTCTTGGCTCGTAGACGGATTCGCTGATCTTGATGGCGACGGGCGTCTGGATATTGCGACGTGCACTTCAGACCTTTTCGACGGCGGCATTCGTGAGACGGTGGCGCGTGTTCTCACTTCGCTCGAGTTACACGAAGAGGTGCGCATTTACCTCCGGGACCCATCTGGGACGTTTCCCGACAAGCCAAGCATTATGTTCCCGTTCACCGTAAAGCTCGATGCGCCGCTAGCCATGGAAAGGGGGCCGCGTTCTTACGGGGACACTTGCTCCTTGCGAGGGGACTTTGATGGTGACAAGCGCTGTGACCTACTTGTTGAACGCAGTTCGGACGAACTGGCCATTCACCTGTTTGAAGGTGATTCTTTTGGCACCACACCAAAGGCTGTTCTCGCTCTAAACGATGAAGAAGATTATGCAATCTCGGATCTCGATGGAGACGGCCGCAGCGACATCATTCTGACAATGGTTGACTACACGCGGGATGAGCCCACTCGACACTCTCGTGTCTTCCTCTCGAGGGAGACTGCGCCATGATCAGCGCCGGGCTCTTCGCGTTCTCCTGCACTTGCCTGGCGGCCTTATTCGAGGTCCACTCGTTTCCTTTGCCCGATCCTCACGCGCATGTGCTGCTGGCCAATGCGGATTCTGACAAGACGGCCGATGTGTTTGTCCTTGATGGCCTGCTACTGACCGCATATCCGAGCGCCGCCAACTATGCGCCGGTCGTTATCCCGCTGGCGGATGGTACATCCGCATTCGACATCGCCGACCTTGACGGGGACGGCAAGAACGAGGTCATGGCAGTTTGCCATGATCGCATTCTGCGCTACAGCATTCCTACAAACGGCACGGCTCCGCCCGGGGAGGAGCTATTCTCGCTCAAGAACTATCTTGGCCCTTCAACAAGCCCCTATCCGCAGGTTCTCGTCGTGAAACACGAGGGCCGCTCCGTATTGGCGCTTCCTAGCGATGACACCGTGGAATTGCGAGAGGCTGACGGCGCACTTGCTTCAAAATACGAGGCAAGTGAGAGGACTTTCGTCGGGGCAGCCGACAAGACGAGACTCGGCCCCTTGTCGTTCTCATCGCGTGAAGACGATCTTGAACTTGACGTGTGGATGATGAGCGAGATCGAGCCGAAATCGCCATCACCGGGCAGCCCCTTTCCGCCGTTGCCCAGTGTCCTCACGGGGCGCAAGCCCGAGCGTCGGCCCTTCCCTGGTGGACGCCAAGGAAGAGTCGGCGAGTGGTTCCCGCTCAAGAAGGATGGCACAACGCTGCTCCGTGCCGTTTGCGAAGAGAGGCGGCGGGGCTTGCGCACGATCGTGCGCATACGGGAAGCGAAATCCGACGAAGATGACTTCCTCGACAAAAACATTACGCTCGGACCTGAGCGCACGTACGCGGGAGCGCTGATCTCTTATGGTGAGTACTATCCCGATTTCAACGGAGACGGATACGTCGACCTTACCCTTTGGAAGGCGCCGTCGCCGGGGATGTCCGTCGACTCCTTGACGCGCGCCATCACAGGGGGCGTCTGGCCGATTGACATGGTTTTCCATCTCTTCTCGCCCGAGAAGAAACGTTTTGAGCCCACGCCCTGGTCTCATATCGCGCTGACGGCGCCCGTCTCATGGTTTCTCGAAGGGGGACCCGTCCGAAACGAAGTGTTCGGCGACTTCAACGGCGACAAGCGAACAGACTTCGCGCTCGGCAAGGACAATCGGACTTACGCCGCATGGTTGTCCACTAAAAAGGGTTTTCCCCAATCGCCCGACTTTGAATACTCGTTACCTGAAGACATCCGTGACGTGTTCTGTGCCGATCTGGATGGAGCCGGCAGCACAAGCATCGGCCTCCGCACAGCGAAAAACCTCTACCTCCTCAGAGCACGTCCCTAATGCCCCTCTGCGTAGACAGCCTACAACCTACGGCCTCAGAAAACTTGACTCACTCGCCGTTCGTTCAGTAACATATTTGAGTTGATCGACCTTGCGGGGGCGTAGTTTAGCTGGTTTAGAACGCCGGCCTGTCACGTCGGAGGTCGCGGGTTCGAATCCCGTCGCTCCCGCCATTAGTTAAATCGCGGCTGAATGCGGGCTTACCGCATACCCGTCACAGTGGCGGCGCGGCCTTAACCGAAACCTGGTTCCGGGTAGTACTACCCGAACAAGACGGAGGCCGCCCATGAAACGCACGCCACGAACCCCTTCCTATCGCCACCACAAAGGCTCTGACCAGGGCTTTGTCGAACTGGACGGACGCCGGATCTATCTCGGCAAGTGGGGACTCCCCGAGACGGAGCAACGGTATCATCGAACCGTCGCCGAGTGGATAGCGAACGGACGCCATGTTGCCATCCCGCCCGAGGACATCACTGTCAAGGAAATGATCGCCCGATACTGGACGCACTGCACGGCGGTCTATGTGTCTCCGGACGGGGCGCCAACTCCCTACCTCGAAGAGGACATTAAGCTTGCTCTTGCGCCGTTGCGTCGTCTCTATGGCGACGTGAATGCCGTCGACTTCGGGCCGAAGGCGCTGCGGGTTCTTCAAGAACAGTGGGCAAACCAGGCGCTTGCCTGTACGAGCGTCAACCGGCGCGTCCGCGCCATCCGCAGGGCATTCAGGTGGGCCGCGGCTCATGAGATCATCCCCGTCATGGTGGCGCACGGCCTTGACATGGTGGAAGGCGTCAAGGCCGGGACTTCCGGCGCCCGCGAGTCAAAGCACATCGGCCCCGTGTCCGATGAACACGTCGACGCGATCCGAGACTTCGTTTCGCCTGTCGTGTGGGGGCTGATTCAACTACAGCGATTGACGGGCGCGCGTTCGGGAGAACTGATCGAGCTCAGGCCCTGTGACGTTGATCGAAGCGGCGGGGTCTGGATGGCCACACTTGAACGGCATAAGACGGCGCATCACGGGCACACCCGTGTCCTGCACTTCGGGCCGCAAGCACAAGCGATCCTGCGGCCGTATCTGCTACGCCCCGCGGACGCCTACATGTTCGATCCGCATGATGCGGTGGCATGGCGCGCGTCGAGATTCCCCACACATCGGCGGTCAAACCAGAAAGCCGACCCGAATGAATCGGACCGCACCGTCAACCATTGCTACACGGTCGACAGCTACCGCCGTGCCATTGCGCGAGCCTGCATAGAGGCGAATGTCCCTGACTGGCATCCGCACCAACTGAGACACAGTCTCGCAACGCGGGTCCGTGCGGAATACGGACTCGAAGCAGCCCAAGTTGTTCTCGGCCACGCCCGCGCCAACATCACGCAGGTGTACGCCGAAGCAAATCAGGCAAAGGCGGCGGAAGTCGCCGCAAAGATTGGATGACCCCGGCGCGTTGCCGGACATCATAGAAACGCCCGGCGCCGGCGACGTGGCCGACTCCGGGCAAAGCCACAGTGAAAGGAACTTCACCATGGACACTTGCGATTGTAACATCGCGACGGCAGAAAGACACCCACAGAGCGAAACGCTGGACTTGATCGCACAGCACTTCCCCAAGGCGGCAGAGTTTACCTTGGAGAAACTCTGCCGATTCGTCAAGAACCACAAGATCGAACCGTGGCAAGCGCAACTGAAACCCGGCGACCACTTCGCGTACTTCTGGGAGTGTGACGATGATGAAAACCTCGAAGTGGGCTATGCTGAGATTCTGCCGTTCGAGGAGGGGGCGAGACTTGTCGGCGGGGAAAACCCGGAACTAAGTCCCGATCCGCATCTCAGGTTTGTTGTGCGCTTCTTTCCTGGAAGCGATGACGACGTGACAACGGAAACCCCGTGGGAAGCACACGTGCCGCTGACGCCGGAACAGTTCGAGCGCATCCGCGGCCTTGGCTTCCCGACAGTGCCGGCAAAGTTCATTCAAGCCTTGCTCGATTTCGAGCGGACGAAAGCCGTAACGTCGACCGAGTGTTGATAAACCATCGAAAGGCGTGAGGGCGCGAAATGCAGACCTACAAGCCGGAAGAGATTGCGAAGTTGCTGCGTTGCTGCCGCGCTACCGTCATGCGGCGGATTCGAGATGGCGAGATCAGGACGGTTCAAGTCGGCGGCGTGCGCCGAATACCTCATGACGTGATGGTGCAACTAACGACGGTGGGCGCAGTAAGCGAGGAAGCCAGGCGAATCTACTTCTCGTAATCGCTCGCAGTGCGTGATAGACTCAACACACCGGGGCTAGGCCGACGGGCCGAAAACGGGAACCCTACCCGCCCGCCCCGGTGCACTTCAATAGGAGCATCTGAGGGAGATGGCCGCATGCGCGAATCAGAACCCGCCAAGAGAACAAGAACCGTTCGCACGGACCTCATCTACGAACCGAAGTGGGACTATTGGAAGAAACAACCGGGGTGGACTCTCTTGGAAACGGTTCTTCTCGTATGCAATGACCCTGAAGACAAAGTCTTCCTTCGAGAGTTCATCGATTGCTATTGGGAACTGGAACCAAGGCATCGCGATGTGTACGACAAGGCAGGCACGCAATGTACTCGCGTCTACCTGGAAGAACCTCTGCCGAAAGCGGGAATCAAGAAGGCACTGAGCAAGAGACAGCCCAAGAAAGTACCGGGTAAAAGGCAGCCTTGGTATCCTGATCCCGAAGACGTGCGGCCCGATTTCTGTGAAGTTCCTTGGCCGTTGCCCTCGTGCTACAGCGGTTTGAAACTCTATGAAAAGCTCGCAAGAGCCGCCAAAGTTGGAACGTTGAAAGCCACGGCGGATGAATATGCTCGACCGGCAGATTTGCTCGCCTTTATCGAGAATCTTTCCCCTCGCTACATGATTCCACCGCAAGTTGAATCGATGATAGAGCATGGAACACACAAGACAATTCCTTTCCCGTGCCGAGAACACAACGGTACAGAGCCAATGAAGAATGACGCGCACAGAATTATGCAACCTGCGCATACAGGAACCGTGCGCGCCGATGATGTGCCCGCCTACTACTCACTCTCGGTATCCACAACAAGGGTCTGGGATCATCTTGTGAACTCCAGGAAACGCCAGACCTACGATAACATTCAAGATGCTCTCTCTCCTTCCATGGGGCGTAACACCATCTGTAAGGCGCTAAAAGAGCTTCGCAGTCACAACCTGCTTGACCCGGTGTGCACGAAAGGTGTCCTTCCCGCCGCACGGTTCCGCGAGACTGCCGAAACCAAATTAGAACCAAAATAGTACCGTTCTGGTACTGCATTTTTCGTTTTTCTCTGCGAAACTTGAGTTGTCAGTTGAACAACTCAAAGGATTGCAGAACATGATCGACCTCAGCACGGAAACCCCAATTTCGCTCACAGGTGTGACGAAGTATCTCCCTCGCGTAGACGGAAAACGCCCCTGTGTCTCTACTATCTGGCGATGGTGCAGAAAGGGTGTTAGAGGAACCCACCTCGAATACGCGCGATTAGGCGGGCGGATCGTCACCACGACTCGTGCAATCAACGACTTCGTCAACGCCCTCGCCGCTGCCGACAGCACGTCCTCGGTAACACCCGTGTCCCCGCCGCCCACTGCTCGGACCCGTTCGGCAACGCAACGGGCGAAGGATGTGGCACAGGCCGAGCGCGAACTCTCCGCAGCGGGAATTTGAGTCATGCTTGCGAAGGAGACCGCAGGAAAAAGCGGCGACGCGGATCGCATGTTGGAAGAGGATGACTGGTTCTGCGAGGGAACGCAGACAAGACAGTCAGAACCTTCTCCGCCCCGGCAGGAACTGACGCCTGTGACTTGCTCTGCGGCCGCCCTGTGGTATGCGGAACGCTTGAACTGGGCCGTCTTTCCCGTCGACCGAGACAAGAAACCGTTGACGCCGCATGGCTTCAAAAACGCCACGACGGATCCCGCACAGATTACCGCGTGGTGGAAGAAGTCGCCCAACGCAAACATAGGCGTCGCGTGCGGGGCATCGGGAATTATCGTGTTCGACATCGACCTGAAGCATGGCATCGACGGCCCCGCCGAATTCGCGAAGTTGTGCAACGGTAAAGAACCGATCAAGACCGCAGAGGCGTCGAGCCCCTCGGGCGGACGGCACTTGTATTTTCAGGCCCCGGAATTGGCGGAGATTCGGAACAGCGCGGGCAAGGTGGCTCCAGGCATCGATGTTCGCGCCGATGGCGGCTACATTGTCGTTCATCCATCGAAAACGGATGAAGGCGAATACAAGTGGTCCAGCCCTGACTGGTACAACAACATGATCCCGCTTCCGGGTTGGCTCTGCGAACTCGTCGTCAAAGCCGATCCAAAACCCGCGCCGCCGCCTATGTCTACCCGCGAGGACCGGGATTTTTCAGCATACATCGAAGCCGCATTTACGAACGAAGTCGAAGCCGTTCGCTGTGAGAAAGAAGGCGAGCGCAATAATCGACTGAACGAAGCCGCCCTGAAACTGGGCAGCTTGATTTTCTACGGGCTTGATGAAGGACGAATCAGGTCAAACTTGTTGCGTGCTGCCATTGACGCCGGCCTACCAGAGCAGACCGCGCTTGGAACGATCGAAAGTGGCGTCAGCGCGGGGAAAAGACAGCCACGGGTTATCGCGGACAGAACGCAAGACACCGCACCCGATCCAATTCTCGAAGAGGTCAGCATCCTTGATGCTGGTGATTTGCCCGATCCTATCTTTCAGGACGGTCCCATTCCTGGAACGCTTGCAGAAATTCAGGGTGAAAGCGGCGGCTCGAAGACAACTTTGGCGCTGGCCCTGTCTGCCGCCATTGCTACAGGCCGAGCAGTGATTCCATCATTTAAGCCGAAAATGAAAGGCAAAGCTCTGTATCTGACCTATGAAGATCCGCCCTCTGTAGTGAAACACCGTTTCCTCAGTTTCGGCGACGCAAACAACGAGAAGAATTCTCTTTGGGATGATATTGAGCAAGCCCTCAAATGTCGCACCTTGCGCTTCTACAGGCCAGAAGGGCCACTGTTTGAGTACAAAACGGGGACCGTGCGACCCACAAAGCTGTTCGCGGTTTTTGAAGAACTGGTTAAGACCGAGGCGCCAACAATCATCGTACTCGATCCTCTAAGTGGAGTTGCTGCCTTAAGAGATGAAAATTCCAACGCTGAGGTCGGGGCTTATGCCAACATTCTCGCGCGCCTGTGCGAGAAGACCGGGAGTGTTTTCCTGCTTATTCATCACACTTCTAAGGGCCGTTTAGGGGAACCCTCGCAGCATGCAAGCAGGGGCGCTTCAAGTCTTGTGTGTAGAACCCGTTGGATTATGTCCGTTACAAGGCCCAAAGATGCGGATGATGACGTCGGCTTGGTGGAACTAATTCCAATTCGCAGTCAAAGTGAGCTTATGATCCAATGCCAACCAGTGAGGGACTTGAGTGCAGTGGGCGTTCGCTGCATTTTTTGCAGACCGTGTCTCAACTGCTGTATGACGGCGGGCAAT
>Ga0315274_10000912_pt1 | contig 45758 bp, 51 predicted proteins | sample YL17G02_20_MG_FD_203700 | JGI IMG/M metagenome (GOLD analysis project Ga0315274, IMG submission 203700) | Sediment microbial communities from Yellowstone Lake, YNP, Wyoming, USA - YL17G02_20 | ecosystem: Environmental > Aquatic > Freshwater > Lake > Sediment | place: USA: Wyoming | collected...
TTCAGGAAGCGAGTGAGGGCATCCTCGGACGCCGTTTCCGGTTGTCTCATTTCAAGAACGGGTTGGAGGCGATCTCCTGGCCGACCGTGGTCCGCGGGCCATGGCCGGGCAGGACTCGCGTCTCCGGGGGAAGAACCAGGATCTTCGACCGGAGGGACGACTTCAGGTCCCGGTCCGATCCGCCCGGGAGGTCGGTCCGTCCGACTCCTTCGTTGAAAAGGGTGTCCCCGGAGAGGAGAAAGCCCTCCCAAAGCAGGCAGACGCTTCCCGGCGAGTGGCCGGGTGTATGGAGGACTTCGAGCCGGGATTCCCCGACCGGGATCTGGGCCTTATCCTGGAGAAAGAAATCGGCCGGGGGCGAATCCTTGGCCTCGAGGACGAAGCTCATCTCGAGCCGTCCGGCCAGTTCGAGCATGGGATTATCCAAGGCGTGGATGGCGAGGGGGATGTCGAAAGCGTCCTTGATGTCCCGGTTGGCGCCGACATGGTCGAAATGGCCGTGCGTGTTGAGGATGAGGGCCGGTTTCAGGCCGAGGCGGTGAACGGCGGCGATGATCCTGTCCGGCTCGGCGCCCGGATCGACGACGGCGCAGGCGAGGGTCCGAGGACATGAAACGAGATAACAATTCGTCTCCAACGGTCCGACAATAACGCTCTCAATGTTCATCCCTCGTCCTCGCCGGCATTATATTAATGCGGATGTCCGAAGGAGTCAACTTGGCCGGGGCGTCCTTGAATTTTCGGACACGGACCCCTATAATCGGTGACGCATGAACGCAAAGCCCTGGCAGCTCCAGATCCTGGACAAGTCCCTTAAGAAAAAGGAGAAGCTGCGGCTTCTCGAGCGGGGCCTCGAGGTCCAGCCGGGAACGACATCCCTCGACCTCGGTTGCGCCCAGGGAATGTTGAGCTATTTTCTTTATCGAAAGGGAGGCGATTGGGTCCACACCGACCAGGATTTCGCCAACCTGCTCGCGGCCCGCGGCCTCGTCCCCAAGAACTTGGTTCGGACCGGAACGGGCCTCTTTCCTTTTCGGGATCGCGTCTTCGACTTCGTCGTCTGCCTCGATTACCTGGAGCACCTCGACGACGACGACCTCTGCCTGGCCGAGATCGACCGGATCCTGAAGGACCGCGGCCGGCTCATCCTGGTGACGCCCCACACGGGGCGCTTCTATCTGCTCCACAAGCTCCGGCCGGCCCTGGGGATGAAGCTCGAGTTTTACGGCCACAAACGGGAGGGGTATGGCCTTGGGGAGATAGAGGCCATGCTCCGCCGGCACGGACTCCGGGTGACCCGGCACCTGACCTATTCGAAGTTTTTTTCCGAGTTCTTCGAGCTCGTCATCAACGCGGCCTACGTCCGGATTCTCGCCCGCCGGAAGCGGTCGGACCTCCGGGACGGCCGCATCAAACCGTCCGACGCCTCCGAATTCGAAGCCCAGCGGCGGACCTTCCGGCTCTACTCGCTGATCTATCCCTTCGTCTGGCTGGTCGCCCAGCTCGACCGCCTTCTCTTCTTCATGAAAGGTTACAGCCTCATGGTCTGGGCCGAAAAAGCTCCGGACCGTCCCCGCCGCTCATTCTAAGGGGGGGCCGGATTTGTTATAATCAGACCGATGGAAGTCACCTTAGGCCGGGAGGCCGAACTCCTTATCCGCGCCGGCCGGGTTCCCGCCCGGACTCCTCCCCTGGAGGGCTATCTCCTCGGCCACCGCAGGGGGCCGGTTTTTTTCGTCGAGCGCCTGCTTCCGTTCGGGCCGGTTTTTTCCTTGAGCGAGGACGAAAACCGAAGAATCGGCCGGCTCTTCGAGGGAACCATCCTCGGCAGGTTCAGCTTCCGGGCCGGGCCGGCCCGCCGGAGGCGGGTTCTGAGGCCGGGATATTACGGAACATTATTCGGCCAGGCCGGCCGGGGGCGAACCGGACGGTTGCGTCTCGAGATGTTCCTGGTCGAATACGACCGGACATTCTATCTCAAGCCGCTGCCCGTCCGGCCCGGCAGGGAGCGAACATGAGCGAAGATCTGGATGTCCGCCGGCAGCGGACGTTGTTGGAACTCGCCCGATCCGCCATCCGCCGCCAGCTCGGGGCGGAGAAGACAAGAACGGCGGCCCTCGTCGATCCGGTCCTCGACCAACGGCGGGGCGCGTTCGTGACTTTGGAGGTCGACGGACAGCTCCGGGGCTGCATCGGCTATCCTCTTCCCTACAAGCCCTTGGCCCAGACCATTCAGGAGGTGGCCGTTTCAGCCGCGTCCCAGGATTACCGGTTCGAACCCCTGCGGCTTGAAGAGCTGGATCGCCTCAAGATCGAAATCTCGGTCCTCAGCCTGCCCCGGCCCGTCCATTCGCCCGAGGAGGTCGAGGTCGGCCGCCACGGCATCATCATCTCCAAGGGACCTCGCAAGGGATTGCTTCTTCCCCAAGTTCCCGGGGAGTACGGATGGGACCGCGAAACCTACCTGCGGCACGGCTGCCTCAAGGCCGGTCTCGGCGAAAACGAATGGAAAAAGGGGGTAAAGATCGAGGTCTTCACCGCCCAGGTTTTCTCGGAATAAGCCCGACTATTTCTTCCGGAATTCTTTCTTCTCGGCCAGCATCTTCTTGGCCTGAGCTTGGAACTCCTGAGTTTCGGCCTCGTCCTCCGGGGCGGACGTCATGCCGATGAGGTACTCGAGCTCCTGACGGGCTTCTTCAACCTTGTCGAGGTCGAGGTAGGTCTCGGCCAAGAACATCCTGGTCGTAGCGTCGTTGGGCCCGTACTCTTTGGACTTGAGAAGATGTTCGAGCGATTTCTTGTTGCTCCCGCCCGCGAACCCGGGAAGCTTGTAATAGACCCGGCCCAGGACGCGATCCGCCCCTCCGGCCTCGTAAGCCCGATCGAGCTCGACGACCTTGTTCATCTCGGCCTTGATCGGCTTGACCAAAGACAGGCTCTTGAGGACGCCCTTGGCCTCGCCGTACTTTCCGTAATTGACGCCGAGCCAGTAGTGGCCGTCCGGCTTTTCGGGTTCGAGGGCGATGGCCTTCTTGCCGTAGTAGATGCCCATCTGGAAGGCGGCCTTCTTCTCCTTGCTGTCGGGGACATGGTCCCCGATCCAATACTCGGCCTTGGCCATCTTCCAATAAGCTTCATACTTGTTCTCGCCCTTGAGGAGGACCTCCTGATACTTGGCCAGCGCTTCCTTGGCCTTGGCCAGGTCCACGCGCTGGGCGTAGAGCTCGTCACCCTGCGCGATTAAACCCTTCGTCTCCGTCTCCTGGGACAGACAGAGAAGGACGAGGGCTAAAACAGCCAGGAATAAGAGAACGATTTTTTTCAGCATGCGCCACTCCTTTAGGGCCATTTATACCACAGCCCATCCCCGGACACAAGCGAGGGGCGGGCTACGGCTTCCCGAAGAAGGCGTCCGCTTTTTCGTCGAGCTCGACGAGCAGGCGTTCGACCCGGGCCCGTTCCCTCTCGAAGTCCTCCCCCCGGAGCGAAGGGGAGACCGTGAACGGCTCGCCGAACAGGACCGCCACCCTGGAGAATGGACGGGGAAGCACGAACCGGTCCCAGCTCGAGAGGTTTCTTTTTCTCCGGGCCGAGAAGGTGAACGGGACGCAATGGGCGCCCGATTCCTGGGCCAGCCTCAACCCGCCGGCCTTGAGGTTCCGGAAGGGCCCGCGCGGCCCGTCCGGAACGATGACCAGAACGCTTCCGTCGGCGAGCTCGGCCTTCATCTCCTTCCAAGCTTGGACAATGGAATGAGAGCTCGACCCGCGCAGGAATCGATATCCCCATCCGCCGGCAAGCTGGACGAGAACCTCCCCATCCCGGCTGGGACTGATCAGGGGAACGATGCCGGTGTTCCTGAAGAAATAGGGCGCGAAGAATAATCGTCCGTGCCAGAGGAGGAGGACGACCGGCTTGCGCTCGGCCCTGAGCCGGTCATAACCTTCCTTTCCGACGACGGTCACTCTCTCCGACATGGACCAGAGCCGGAGGACGGACCGGCCGATCGTCCTGATCAGGAAATTGACAAAGGGCCTCGGAAGGCGCATCGGCCTTCATCTTAAGACAAAAGCGTCGCCTTGGGAAGGGCTGTCGTACGCGATTTACGGGTTCGGATGCTTTCATAAGCGGCACCGAGGGCGAAGCCGGCCGCGCTCAAGCCGAGGCCGACGGGAAGCGTGAACGGCCATGACGGAAGGCCAAGGGACCAGACGCCCGTTTCATTGAGGAAGCTGGCCAGGGCGAATCCGCCGCCGCACAACAGGCTCAGGAGGCCGGCGGCCGGGAGTCTCCTTTTCAGGATGAACATGGCCGCGCCCGGCAGGAACAGGCCCTCGGCCATGATCTCCGAGGCCAGGCCGATCGTCCGCAGGATACTGGTGAACCTTGTGGCGACCAGGAACGCCAGGGCCATCGTCAGAACCGTCGAGAGCCGGCTGAGAGCGACGCTGCCCCTAAGGGCGGGCCGCAGGGCGGGGACGATATCGCGGGCCAGGGTCATCGCGCCGGTATTGATACCCGCGTCGAGGGTCGAAACGACGGCCGCCAGGACGGCCATGAAGATGAGCGCGCCCAGGACGGGCCCGGCCCTCGTTGCAATGATCTCGGATAGAACCGGCCCTTGGGCCGGCGGAGTGCTCAAAACGGGCAGGGAGAACATCCCGACCATGAGGACGAGCCCGTAAAGCAGGAGGAAGATCGGGAGGACGGCCAGCAGGCCGGAGCGGGCTGCGCGGACGGACCTGGCCGCGCGGATTCTCTGCCAGGCGACCGGGGAAATAGCCCAGGCCAGCAGGAAAGAAAGGCAGGTCCAAATATCCCTCCAGCCTCCCGCCAGGAAGTCGAAATAACCCGCGGCACCCTGCCGCGCGGCCGCCTCCGAGACCTCGGAGAAGTTCGTCCGGCCGGCCAGGAAGACGGCCAGGCCGGCCATCCCCGCCAGGAGGAGGAAGAATTGAAGGCATTCGGTGACGACCACCGAGAAAAGCCCTCCCGCGGCCGCATACAGGCAGACAACGGCCGCCGCTGCGGCCAAGCCGAGGATGTAGGGTATGCTCAAAAAAGTCCCCAGGAATCCGCCCAGGGCGACGAGCTGGGAGGCGGCGAATACGATCATGTACCAGTAGATCAAGAACGACACGATGTGCCGGACGACCCGGCCGTAGCGGGCCTCCGCGAGCTGGGGCAGTGTCAGGGCCGGGATTCGGGCCGCCTTCCCGGCCAAGATCAGCAGCACCAGGATGGTCAGGACGGCCGGCATCCCGACGATCCAGAAGGCGCTGACGCCCCGGCGGCAGGCTTCGTCCGAAGTGACAAGAATAGAAGTCGCCCCAAACCAGGCCGCCGAAAGCGAAAGAGCGATGAGCGGAGCCCGCAGCCCGCCGGGGGCGAAGAAAAAATCCTCCTGTGTCCTGGCCCGCTTTCGGAAGATCAAGTTGACGGCCAGGATGAGCAGGAGGAAGACGACAAAGGCGAGAAGGAACTCGGCTCTCATCCCATGCTTTATACCAGAATGGGGGCCCTCCCGCAATCGCCGCTCCGGCGCTGACGCATTTTTTCCAATCCCGGGAGTATGTTATAATTCCCCACCGTGAAAAAAACGATCCTCTGGCTGGTTTTGATCGGCTTTTCTCCTTTGCGGACGACCGCGACGACGGCCGCCGAGATCGCCGCCCGCTTGGAGGAGCGCCTGCGCGCCCTTCAAACCCTGCAAGCCCGATTCAGCCAGGTCTACTACGGTCAGCCGCCGGCGCTCCCCCTGAGAGAAAAGGGGCTTTTCTACTTCCAGAAGCCGGACCGGATGCGCTGGCGGTATGAGGAGCCCGAGCCGAAGGAGTATCTCTACCAGGAAGGGACCTTCTCCTCCTATTTCCCCGAGGACAATCAGCTTATCATCCAGAAGCTCTCCGGCGAATACCACGAGACGGAAATCCTCCTGATCCTGGCCGGCCAGAAGAGCCTCAGGGAGGATTATGACCTGGAGCTGGTCCCGGCCTCCGCCACCGGCAAGGGAGGGGTTTGGACCCTCAAGCTCAAACCGAGGGCGGAGGAGGAGGCCTCTTCCGAGATCCTTCTCGAAGTCGACGCCGGGAGCCGGCTGATCCGCCGGATCGTCTTCCGCGACTGGGCCGGCAACTCCTCCGAGTTCGTCTTCCAAGACCTGAAGGCGGACCGGAAGCTCGACCCCGGCCTGTTCGAGCTCCGAGTCCCCGACGACTGCGAAATCATCAGGGACGAAGCCCTGTCTCCCCCTGGAAAACAAACCAAATCTCCTGCGGTTCGTATACCTCAGTGAGGACCCGGAGTGTCCTCCATGAATGACGATCAGGAACTTGTCGCCGCAACGCTTAAAGGCAACCGGAAGGCCTTCGAGATGATTATCCGCAAATACCAGCAGCCCCTTTTGAATTACATCGGACGCATGGTCGGAGAACGCGAGCTGGCCCTCGATTTCACCCAGGACGTTTTCCTGAGGGCTTATGCCTGCCTCCCCTCGTACCGGCCCCAGTTCAAGCTCAGCACCTGGCTGTTCAAGATCGCCTCCAACCTCGTCATCGATTTTTGGAGGAAGAAGAAAATCCCGACGCTGCCCCTCGACCAGCCGATCGAGGAAGACGGCGACGGCTTCTGTCTCCAGATCCCCGACGACAAGCCGTCGGTCGCCAAAACCTTCGAGCTCGGCGAGCTTCGGGCTAGGATCGACCGGGCCTTAGCCCGGTTGCCAGCGGCCCTCAGGGAGTTGTTCGTCTGGAGACACGTCAACGGCCTCAGCTACGAGGAAATGGCCGAGATCAAGGGCCTTCCGGTCGGCACCGTCAAGAATAAGGTCTTTCAGGCCAAGGAGTTGATCCGGAGGCATTTGGAGGAAGAAACATGAGCTGCCTGGGCCTCGACCGGCTCTACCGCTACCTGGACCGGGATCTCAAACCGGAGGATGCGGCCGAGGTCGAGGTCCATCTGGCCGGTTGTCCCCGCTGCCGGGAGGAAGTCGAGCTCCGCCGGACCCTGGACCAAGCCGCTTCCAGCCTTCCGGATCTCGAGGTCCCGGCCGACTTCGCGGAGACCGTCATGGGGCGGATCATCCGCGCCGAAGTCCCCCGCAAGAGCTGGCTGGCCATCCTGAGCATCGGACTCGGAACGCTGGGGATCAGCCTGGGAACGCTGATCCTGGCCAGCGGCCAGTCGGCGATGGGGCTCCTTCAGGGTTTCGGGAGGGACTCGCTCCGCTCCCTCCAGGCCGTTTTCCTCCTCGTTCTCAAGTTCTTCAAACTGATCCTGCTGGCCGTAAAGGTCCTCCCCGAGCTGGCCGAAACGGGCCTCCACGGGTTGTCCAGGATCTCGGCTTCGTTCCCGGCCGGAATTTTGGCCTTTTCCGCCGTGCTCATGCTCATCCTGATATCGACCTGCGTCCTCGGATTCCGGCGGAGCTTCCTCGTTCGAAACGATATCGGAGAAGACGCATGAGACAGAGATCCCTCCTGGTGACCGCCCTCCTGGTGGCCGTCCTGGCCGGCTCCCTCCCCCTGGCCGCCCATCAAAGCATGACCCTGAAGAAGAATCTCCATGTCGCGGCCGGCGAGACCCAAGAGAATGTCATGACTTTCGGCGGCCACATCGTCGTCGAGGGGACGGTCAAGGAAAGCGTCGTCGCTTTCGGAGGGACGATCGAAATCAGCGGCGAGGTCGGAGAGGCCGTTATCGGGATCGGCTCCGCCATCACCATCAGGCCGACCGCCGTCATCAGGGGCGATCTCGTCTCGATCGGCGGAAAGCTCGTCAAGGAGGCCGGCTGTTCGGTCCAGGGCGACACCGTCGACTTCGACTTCGGGGAGATCGGCGCCCGCCTTTTCAAGGGGAACGTCGCCAAGGGGATTTTTTCCTTTTCCCTGATCCCCCTTCTTCTGATCCTCAAGCTCATCGGCCTTTTCGTCTGGTTCCTGCTGGCCTTCTTCGTGGCCGCCCTGTTCCCGCGGCAAATCGCCTACGCCTCCCATCAAATCCGGGCCCATTTCTGGCCGATCTTCTGGACCGGCCTGCTGGGCATCGTCATCTTCGCGGCCCTGTTTCTGCTGGCCGCTCTCCTCTGTCTGATCCTAGTCGGGATCCCCATCCTGTTCTCCCTCTTCCTGGCCGGAATTATCATCAAGATCTTCGGACGGGTCGTTCTGCTTTTCCTGATCGGCGAAAGCCTGCTCCGCTCGCTGGGATCCCGCAAGCCCTCGACCCTGGGGGCCGTGACGATCGGGCTGTTGGCGGTCGGCCTGGCCGGCTTCATTCCGGTCCTCGGATTCCTGTTTACCTTCGTCCTGAACATCCTCGGCTGGGGCGTCGTTCTCCGGACGAAATTCGGGACCAAGGAAAACTGGTTCCACCACAAAAACCACGACAAGAAATAGAATGCGTCCCGAACGGCTATCGGGGCGGAATAGATCGGTGATGAGGGAGCGGGGCCGCCGGCTCAGCGGCCGAGAATTTCTTTTTCCTTGGCGGCGGCCATCTCCTCGGTCTTCTTGGTCGAATCGTCGATGATTTCCTGGATCTTGTCGAAGCCGTGGAATTTGTCGTCCTCGCTGATGGCCTTGTCTTTCTCGAGCTTCTCGATGGCTTCGCGGCTTTCGCGCCGGAAGAGCCGGAGGGCCGTCTTCTCCTCCTCGAGCATCTTGCGGATAACCTTGGCGATCTCCTGCCGGCGCTCCTGGTCGAGGGGCGGGATCGGGACCTTGACGACCTTGCCGTCGTTGATGGGGTTCAATCCCAGGTCGGCCCCCCGGATGGCCTTGTCGATGACCTCGAGGAGCGAAGGATCCCAGGGCTGGACCGTGATCAGGGTCGGATCCGGGATGCCCAGGGTGCCGACTTGGTTAATCGGGGTCGGGGTCCCGTAGTAGTCGACCTTGATGTCCTCGAAAATGCTGAGGTTGGCCCGGCCCGTCCGGAGCTTGCTCAGCTCCTTCCGGAAATGCTCCATCGAAACCTTGACCCTCTTCTCGACATCCTTGAGAACGTCTTTGACCATGTGTCGTCCCCCTCAATAAACCCGGGTACCGATGGCCTGGCCCAGGGCCGCTTTCCGGAGATTCCCCCGGACATGGATGTTGAAGACAAGGATCGGAATCTCGTTGTCCTTGCAGAGCGTGATGGCCGTCGAATCCATGACCTTGAGGTCTTTAGTGATGACGTCCAAGTAACGGATCGTCCTGAACTTGCGGGCCGTCTTGTCGAGTTTGGGGTCGGCCGTGTAGACGCCGTCAACTTGAGTCGCCTTGAAGATGATCTCGGCCTTGATCTCGAGGGCGCGCAGGGCGGCGGCCGTATCGGTCGTGAAATAGGGGCTTCCGATCCCGGCCGAGAAGATGACGATCCGTCCCTTCTCGAGATGCCGGATCACCCGGCGCCGGGTGAACGGTTCGGCCAGGGACCGGATTTCGATGGCCGAGATGTGGCGGGTGATCATCCCCTCCCGCTCCAGGGCGTCCTGGAGGGCGATCCCGTTCATGACGGTCGCCAGGAGCCCCATCTGGTCGGCCGATGACCTCTCCATGCCCGCCCCCGTCCCCCGGATACCGCGGAAGATGTTGCCGCCCCCGATCATGATCGCGATCTGGACGCCGAGGGCGTGGATGTCCTTGATCTCCCGGGAGATCTCGCGGGCCCGGTCGAAATCGAGACCGTAGGGCTTCGTCCCCAGCAGGGACTCGCCCGAAAGCTTCAGGAGGATTCTTGAATAGGCAGGCTTGGGGCGCGTCATGGCCGGTTAGGACTTGCCGATCTCGAACCGGGCGAAGCGGCGGACTCTGATATTCTCCCCCAGCTTGGCGATGACCGAGGCGATGAGTTCCTTGACCCTGATCTTGTCGTCCCGGATGTAGGCCTGGTCGAGGAGACAGACCTCCTGGTAGAACTTCGAGAGCTTCCCCTGGACGATCTTCTCTATGATCTCGGGCGGTTTTTTGGTGTCCTTGAACTGCTCCCGGATGATCTCCTTTTCCTGCTCGAGGACCGCGGCCGGAACGTCCTCCGGCACGATGTATTTGGGGTTGGCCGCCGCGATGTGCATGGCGACGTTCTTGACGAGATCCTTGAAATCATCGTTGCGGGCGACGAAGTCGGACTCGCAATTGATCTCGATCAGAACCCCGATTCTCCCGTTCATGTGGATGTAGGAGCCGACCAGACCTTCCGAGGCTTCCCGGCTCATTTTATCCTTGGCCCGGGCGTAGCCTTTTTTGCGGAGGACTTCGATCGCCTTCTCGATCTCCCCCCCGGCTTCCCGGAGGGCTTCCTTGCATTCCATCATGCCGATGCCCGTCCGCTGACGGAGCTCTTTGACAAGGTCCGCGCTGATCTCCATGGCTGGCTCCTTCCTCTGTTCGCGGTCAGGCTTTCTCGGGGGAGGCCGCGTCCTCCGGCGTTCCGTCCTGGCCGTCCTCCGCCTCGGCGGCCGGCCCGGGCTTCTTGATCTCCTTCTCGACCCGGTTCTTCTTGCCCTCGATGATGGCCTCGGCGACCTTCGAGGCGAAGAGCTCGATGGCCCGGACGGCGTCGTCGTTCCCGGGAATGGGGTAGTCGAGGTTTTCCGGGTCCCCGTTCGTGTCGACGATGGCCACGATCGGAATCCCCAGCTTTTGGGCCTCGGCGATGGCGATCTCCTCCTTGGAGGAGTCGATCACGAACAGGGCGCCGGGCCGCTCGGTCAGGTTCTTGATCCCGCCCAGGTTCTTGGACAGCTTCCGGTGGAGCTTCTCGTGCCGGGATCTCTCCTTCTTGGACAGGAGTTCCCAGCGGCCGTCCTCCTTCATCTCGTCGAGCTCGACGAGCCGCTCGACGCTCGAGCGGACGACGGAGAAATTGGTCAGGAGGCCGCCCAGCCAACGCTGATTGACGTAGCAGGATTCCGCGCGCTGGGCGAACTCGCGGAGGATGTCCTGGGCCTGCTTCTTGGTCCCGACGAACAGGATCGGCTTGCCGGTTTCGGCCATCGACCGGATGAATTGGAGGGCTTCCTTGAAGATCTTGATCGTCTTCTGGAGGTCGATGATGTAGATCCCGTTCCTCTGCCCGAAGATATAGTCCTTCATCTTGGGGTTCCAGCGCTTCGTCTGATGGCCGAAGTGGACCCCCGCTTCCAACAGTTCTTTCATCGTGACGGACACCACGGACGTGCCTCCCTTATCTCTTGTGGTACTGGGGCGCCTTGCGAGCGCCCAACAGCCCGTATTTCTTCCGCTCTTTGATCCGGGCGTCCCGGGTCAGCAAGCCGGCGGCCTTGAGGGCCGGCCTCAGTTCTTTGTTGAATTCGAGGAGGGCCCGCGAGATGCCGAGCCGGATGGCATCGGCCTGCCCCCGGGCGCCACCGCCCTCCACCCGCAGGAAGATGTCGAACTTGCCCTCGGTCTCGGTCAGCAGGAGAGGCTGGCGGATGATGTATTTCTGGCTGTCGAGGCGGAAGTACTCGTTGAAGGGGCGGGGCCTCTTGTTGACGACGAGGCTGTAGTCGCCCTTGCCCGAACGGAGATAGACCCGGGCGATCGACGTTTTCCGTTTACCGGTTCCATAGTATTGAATGAGACTCAAGGGACCTCCTAAAACTCGCGGGGCGTGGGATTCTGGGCTTCGTGGGGATGCCGGGAGCCCCGGTAGACCTTCAGCTTCTTGAAGACGGCCCGGCCCAGTTTCGTTTTGGGGATCATTCCCCAGACGGCCCGCCGGATCACTTCCTCGGGCTTCCTGTCCAGGAGCTGTTCGAGCGTCTCCTCCTTGATCCCGCCCGGGTAGAGAGAATGGGTGAAGTACTTTTTCTGGCCCATCTTCCGGCCCGTCACGGCGACCTTCTCGGCGTTGATGATGACCACGAAATCGCCCGTGTCGACGTGGGGGGCAAACTGGACCTTACCCTTGCCCCGGAGGAGAATCGCCACCTCAGTCGCCAGCCGACCCAGGATTTTTCCCTCGGCGTTGACGAGCCACCAGGCTTTTTCGATGTTATCCTTTTTGGGGGCATACGTTCTCATCGATCTTTACCTTTTAATAAACTTTACCTGTTAATAAAAATGGAAAGCGGTTCAAAAGAACGATTGCATACAATACTCAATTCGACTGCAAAAGTCAATCCGCTGGGCCGTTCCGCCCCTATAGAGCCTGGGGCTCACCCTAAGCCCCCCCCTTTCAGGGGGGAGACTTAGGGCACGGCCCTTATAGTTCAAGGGAATCCCCAATGGGGATTCCCTTGGCGTCGCTGCTGCGCGCCCGAGATCAGGACGTGCTCTTCTTGAGCTCCTTCTCGAGACGCTTCCGGTCCTGATCCCGCTTCAAAATGTCGTTGAACTTCTCGCCCCAGCGTTCGGACTCCGCGTTGTAGCGGCTCTCCTTGTCCGGATAGAGCTTGGCGAAAACATTCAGGTAGAGCAATTTCATATACGCATAGGACCAAGGGTAGTAGGCATCGATCTCGATCGCCTTCAGGAGATACTTCTCGGACTCCCTGCCGATGGCGTCCCGTTCCTGGGGCGAAAGCGAAACCTGAAGCCGGTAGGCTTTGGAGAACCGGTTGACGCCGAGCGCGTAGTAGATCTCGTGGTTCTTGGGCTCGAGCTGGAGGCGGTGGAGGTTGAAATCGAGGGCTTTGTCGAAGTCCGGAACCGGTGTCAGGTTGTCGTAGTAATTGGCCATATAGGCGTAGCCCTGGGGGTTCTCCGGGTCCGCCTCGATCCGGCGGAGGTACATGGATTCGGCCTTCAAGGCGATGGACGCATTCTGGCCGGCGTATTTTTTATAAAACTCGGCCACGACGTAGTAGTTGTTCATGTTCTGGGGCTCGAGCTCGAGGATGCGGAGGTACATCTTTTCCGCTTGCTTGAACTCGTTCATCTTGTCGTACATGTCGCCGATCGAGTAGATGATGCTTTTATTGGAGGGGTCGATTTGGAAGGCCTTCTGGAGGGCATCCAGGGCCTTGGCGGCTTTTTCCTTGTTGTCGCGGCTATCGACGCCGGGTTTGTAGAGCTGCTTATAACTCTCGCCCAGGTATCGAAAGGCCTCGATACGATTGGGGTTGTACTTGAGTGTTTCTTCGTATTCCGTGATGGCCTTGCGGTAAAGATTGTCGCCAAAATATTTATTGGCCTTGCCGAAATGATAGTTGGCCCTCAGGTTGGTGAAAGAGAGCTTCTGGCAGGCGGTCAATGAGACGAGGAGCACCGCGCCCAGAATCAAGACCAGCCAGATCTGGGTTCTCTTATGTAACATCATGGCCTCCTTAGATTCTAATCCTAAGAGACACCGGGAACACATTTTATAATAGATTGCGCGGCCAAAGTCAAGAAAAACAAAGTCCGGAAAAGGCGGGTCCGCGGGGGAACTTTTCCGCCCCTCTCCCCGTACTTTAACGATGGAGGCAGCCATGAGAAAATGCCCTGTTGTTACGGTGATTATCTGGATGGGACTTCTGGCCGTGCCGGCGACCCCGGCCCTCGCCCAACGGACGGAAACTCTGGACAAGAGCTTCACCCTGACGGGGACCGGACCGGCCAGCCTGATCTTCAAGGACGAGGATGGGGACCTGCGCTTCTCCGCGGTCGAAGGCAACGTCATCCGGATTCGGGTCCGGAAGGAAGCGGACGCCCGGAACTCCGAGCGGGAGGACCGTCTGCTTAAGGAAACCCGGGTCGAAATCAGTCAAAAGGGCAACGAAGTCCGGGTCGAGATCAAGTACCCAAAAATCAGAGGTTTTTTCTTTTGGTTCAGAGACCACGACAGGATTCGCGTCTCCACGGAAGTCCAGCTCCCGGCCGGGACCGACCTTTTCTGCTCCCTGGTCGACGGCTCGGTTCGCGGCGGCGGGGTTGCCGGGAAAGTCGAAATCGACACCGTGGACGGCTCGATTGAGATCGAAGGGATCAAGGGCGCCGTCAGGGCCGAAACGGTCGACGGCCGGATTCAGGTCCGTGGCCTGGAAGGCGGCGCCGATATCAGGACGACGGACGGCGATATCCGGCTCTCGGGCCGGATCCCCTCCCTGCGGGTCGAAACCGTCGACGGCGACATCGAAGCCGATCTGCTTCCGCCGGCCGCCATGATCGAGGATTGGAGGGTCGAAACCGTCGACGGCGACATCAACCTGGCCCTGCCCGAGGATCTCTCGGCCGAGATCCGGATCGAAACCGAAGACGGTCATGTCGACAATAGGCTGCCCTTGACGCTCTCGAAACAGCCGTCGGGCGGCGAGCTAAGGGGAACGCTCAATAAGGGAGGGCGGCTCCTCTCCATCCGTTCGTCGGAAGGGAGGATCCTGCTGCGGAAACGCCCGGGAGGCTGAGCGGAGGCGGTCCCGGACCGGCCCGTCAGCCTTCGCGGACGAAGACCCGGATCGGCGTTCCGCGCAGGTCGAACCTCTCGCGGAGGGCCTGGACGAACCATTTTTCGTAGGCCGGGAAGAGCCGCGCCCGGCTGTGGCCGAACAGGACGAAGGTCGGCGGTAGGATCCCCTGCTGGATCATGTACTTGATCTTGGGCCTTGTCTTGTCGCGGGCCAGGGGAGGGCGCGTCTTCAGCACCGTTTCCAAAAACTCGTTGAGCTTTGCGGTTCCGATCTTCTTCGTCCCGCCCAAGTAGACCTTCTCGGCTTCGTCCAGGATCTTGACGATACCCTTGCCCGACAGGGCGGACACGAACAGAAGCGGCGCATAGCTCACGAACGCCAGCCGCCGGAACAGGCATTCCCGGAGGAAGGCGGACGGATCTTCCTCGGTCCGGAGGATGTCCCACTTGTTCAGGGCCAGGACAAGGGGCTTTCCCGACTCGGCGGCGATATAGGCGATGGCGGCATCCTGGCGGGTGGGGAATTCGGGCGCCTCGAAAACTTGGCAGAGGACGTCGGCGGCGGGGATGTTTTTCCGGGCGTTGATGATCCCGGCCTCCTCCCTTTTATCGCGGGCGTGGCTCAGCTTTCGGATCCCGGCCGTGTCGACCAGGATGAAGGCCTTTCCGTTGCGAAGAATGAGGGTGTCCGTGCTGTCCCGGGTCGTGCCGGGCATGTCGCTCACGATCAGGCGCTCCTCGCCGCAGAGCCTGTTGATCAGGGAGGACTTCCCGACGTTGATCCGGCCGATGATGGCGATCCGGAGCGGCCGCTGTTCGCCCGTCGCCAGCGGGGAGGCGGGCACGACCTCCATGATCCCGCGGACGAGCTCGTCCAGGTTGCGCTTGTGCTCCGCGGAGACAAGGAAGAGCTTCTGCGCCCCCAGCCGATAAAAGTCGCCGGCGGCCGCCTCCTGGGACTCCGTGTCGATTTTATTGATGACCGCGAACAGCGGTTTGCCCAGCTTCAGGAGCGATCCGAAGATCTCCTCCTCGGCCGGGGCGAGGTCCCGGCGCCCGTCGGCCATGAACAGGACGAGGTCCGCGCCCCGGGCGGCCTCCCAGGCCTTGTCGCGAATGGCCGCCGACAGGGGTTCGTCCTCGACGCCGAACAGGCCGCCCGTATCGACCAGAAGAAAGGGCTTCTCGTACCGGGAACAGAGACTGATCAAAATATCGCGCGTCATCCCCGGCAGGGAATGGACCAGGGCCTTTTTCTCCCCCAACAGGCGATTGAACAGGGTCGACTTCCCGACGTTGGGTAAACCGACGATAACGACCTTGGGCAGCTTTTTCATGGGAACTCGGGGACTCGGCCTCTCAGCGGGCGATCAAGGACGTATCCGGCTGGAGGGCCAGTTCCAGGTTGACGTGGCCGGCCAGCGTATCCCGCTCCTGGCCGTCCACCAGGATAAAGACCTTCCGGATGGCTTTGATGTTCCGGGTCAGGGAATTGACGATGGAATAAACCGCGCAGATCTCGGAAGACGAGCCGGGCAGGATCCGCTCCTGGATATCTTTGGACAGATCGACGTAGGCCGTTCCCTCCTTGGTGATGAACAGCTGGATGAGTCTGGTCTCGGCCGGGATGGCCGCGACGAGTCCCGTGCGGGGGCCGGCGATGAGCTCCGTCACGACGGCCTTGGCCTCGTCCAGGGGCGGGCCGGCCGGGATCTCCCGTTCCTCGGCATGGAGGAGGTCGTCGTTGTCGGCCATGAAGTAGAGGGCGACCACCCTGGTTGCCGGCGTCTCGGACGGTCCGGCCGTGGCCGTGGCCGCCGGCAGGTCGAGCGACTTCTTGATTTTCTCCCGGCCGCTCCCCGTAAAGAAAGCCAGGGCGAGGATGATCAGGGCGACCAGGAGAAGACCGGCCAGGATGATCTTCGTCCGTTCTCCGCCCGTTGCGCGTGTCGCCATGAATCGTCCTCAGGAAAAAATCTTGCGGAAGCCGAGAAGCCCGCGGTAGAGGGCTTGGACCACCTGGTCCTGAAACGCCTCGCTCCCGAGCTTCCGTTCTTCGTCCGGGTTCGAGATGAAAGCGACCTCGACCAGGATCGCCGGACAAGCGACTCCGGTCAGGACCTTGAAGGGCGCCTGTTTAATGCCGCGGTTGGCGGTCCCCAGCAGGTTGTTGAGCTCGCCCTGAACGATCTCGGCCAACTGGCTGCTTTGACGGATGAAACCCTTCTGGGCCATATCCCAGAGGATCATCTTGATCTCGTCCTGGTTGTCGCCGGCGATGGTGTTTCCGTATTCCTCGGAGATGTTCTCGAGCTCGGCGAGCTTGCGGGACTCCTCGTCCGAGGCGTTCAAAGACAGGAAGAAGGTCTCTGATCCTTGGGCGTTCCTCCGGTAGGAGCCGTTGGCGTGGATGGAAATGAACAGGTCCGCCTTGTTATTGTTGGCCAGGGCGGCCCGACTGTCGAGAGAGACATCCGTGTCGCGGTCCCGGCTTAGAATGACCCGGAAGGCCAGGTTCTTCTCGATGACGGCCTTGAGCTTGAGGGCCAGGCTCAACGTCACGTCCTTTTCAAGGGTCCCGAATTTGCCGCGGGCGCCCGTCTCCATCCCGCCGTGCCCGGGATCGATGACGATGGTCTTAACCTTCCGGCTCCCCAGCTCCCCGGCGGGCCGGGGAATGGGGGGGGCCGTCTCCGTCCGGCGAGCGAGATCCTCGCCCGCTTTTTCGGGCGCGGCTTGCTCGCCGGCCGCGGACCCGGTTCCCGTAGCGGTCCGGATGTCGATGAGAAGCTGGAAGGGGTTGTTCAGGGTGAAATAGCTGAACTCGACCTCGCTCCGGAGGAGTTCAATCGTCACGGAATATCCGTTCGTTCCCTTCGACCAGCCGAACGATTTGACCCAGCGGCTTTTGAAGGGCTCGCGCTGGATGCGGAAGTTCTGCTGGGAATCGACCCGGACGATCAGGAACGTGCCGTTCTTCTCGACCCGGTGGGGGAAGGGGCCCGCTGAGGAAAGAGTGACCCGGCAGTAATCGGGATAATCCTTGACCACGATATTGAGCGGGACCTGGGGCTGGGCGGCTTGGGGTTGGGGCTGAGCTTGGGTTTGGGTTTGAGCCCCGGATGGGTCAACGAAGGCGAGGATGGCGAGGACAAAGAGGCCGGCGGCGAGTCGGATCCTGCGTTCGGTGACCGTCACATCAGCCTTCGTCTCATGGAATCGGTGGTGGAGGCGGCGGGAATTGAACCCGCGTCCGAAGACATTCAGCGAAAGGCCTCTACATGCTTAGACCCTTCATTTCTCTCGCTGCCGGGCGCCTGAAGGGACAAGGTACCCGACCGCCAGCCCCAGGGGGTTTTCGCTTGCCTGGCCCGGGGCGCGGCCAGGTTCGCTATCCTGCTTGTCCACGCCTCCGAGGTCCCGCAGGAGAGGGCCCCGGAGACGGCTAGCCTTTTCTTAGGCAGCGACTGCTAAAGGTTCTGCAGTTAAATGTTTCCACCGGTTTAGCGAGGTTGGTGGGACCTCGGCATGCAGCCTTGGCCTCATTGCCTCCGTCGAATCCTTTCGCCCCCACGTGGATTCTCCGGATTGTTATTATAAGCCAGCATGGAACGCCCTGTCAACCGGAGCCCCGGCCGTGTCAACTTTTCGGGGACCTGGTCAAACAGCTGTTGGGGTCCTGGCGCGGGCGTCAGCCGTCCAATCTGACGTTTGAGCGGTAGTCGACCGTGATGTCGGCGTTCCGGCGGGGCCGGAGAAGGTCGACGACTTTGAGGAACGTCCGGTTCTTCTTCCTCCAGAGCCGATTCAGGCGCCGGGCGTAGGCGGCCAGGCTCAGGTCGAGCCAGCGCCCCCTGATGAGCCGCTTACCGATCTCGACCAGCGAGTAGAACTTCCGGTGGGCGAAGCTTTGGGCTCTCTGGAGGCTCGGCAGGGAAAGCCGGGCCGGCCGGAACACGACGTGATGAGCGTCATAGAGGGACCAATCCCGGAATAGGATGCGGCGCTCGGCGGTCATTTTTTCGAAAAACTCCGATCCGGGCAAAGGCGTCAGGATCAGGAACTGGGTCGAGGTCAGGCGGGCTTTCTTGGCGAAGCGGACCGTTTGCTTGACCGTCGTCCAATCGTCTTCGTCGAACCCGAACATAAACATCCCGTGGACATGGATCCGTTCCCGTCGAAAAACCCGGACGGCCCGGACGACGTCCTCGACCGTCTGGCTCTTCTTCATGCCGGCCAAGCTCAGGGGGTTGACGGATTCGAACCCGACGAAGACCGTATGGCAGCCGGCTCTTTTCATCAGCCGGATCAGCTCCGAGTCCCTGGCCGCGTCGGCCCGGACTTGGGTCGACCAACGGAATCGGAAGCGCTGCGCGATCATGCCCTGCAGGAGCGCCTTGGCCCGGGGCGGATCGGCGGCGAAGTTGTCGTCGTAGAAAAAAATGAAGTTGCGGCGGGCGTCGTAGCGCCGGAGCTCCTCAAGGATATGGGGGATGGAGCGGAACCGCCACTTCTTCCCGAACATCCCGGTCACCGAGCAGAAGGAGCAGTCGAAGGGACAGCCCCTGGATGTCTGGACGGGAATGATCGTCCGGCCCGCGATGCTCTTGGCCCGGAATCGGAGTCCCGCGAAATCCGGGATGGGGATGTCGTCCATGTTCCGGACGGGCGGGGCCTTCGGATTATGGACGGTCCGGCCGCCCTCCCGGTAGGACAGGCTGGGAACGGTCGCGAACCCGCCGCCCCGTTCCCAGGCATCGATGAAGGCCTTGAGCGGGACCTCGCCCTCGCCCCGGATGACGAAGTCCGCGTGCTCCAGCGCTTCATCGGCCAGGAAGCTGACATGCGGCCCGCCCATCAGGACGGGAACGCCGAGGCCTCGGACGCGGTCCGCGATGGCGTAGGCCCGGGGCGCGGTCGAGGTGATCGTCGAGATCCCGACCAGATCGACCTTCTTCAAGCCTTCATAATCGATCGCCCGGATTTCCTCGAAAACAATCTCGACCTCCCATCCGAGTTCCTTCATCAGCGTCCCCAGGATGAAAATCCCCAGGCGCGGGATAGGGAACTGGGAAAAAATGTGGAGGCCGGGAGCCTTGGGCTCGATGAAGACGATCCGTTTGGGTCCGCTCATGGCCGTGGCCGGTCCTTGATCGAATGGGCCCGCGGGGACTTGGCGTTTTCGTCCTTGAGACGGTGGATCTCCTTTCGCTTTTTCTTGAGAAGGTCCTCCCAGCGCTCGATCCCCTGCTTGAATAAATTCATTTTGGCGAACAGGGCGTCGATGCGGGCCAACATCTCGTCGAGCTTGCGGGCCGTCTCGGCGGGGCTGAAAACGGACGGGTCGGTTTCGATCGCAAGAATATCCCGGAACAGGCCCGAGACGACCTTGATCTCCTCCAGCGAGTATCCGAAGAGCTGGAGGTCGAGGATGAGCTTGCAGAGGTAAACCCAGTGGTCCGCGTAGAGGCGGAAGCCGCCCTCGCTCCTCATATCGGGCTCGATGATGCCCTTGTCCTCCCAGTGCTTGATGGCCCGGGGACTGGTGCCGATCCGCTCGGCCAGGCCTCCCACGGTCAGATATTCCCTGGATTTCGCCTTTTCGGCCGCGGCCCCTTCGCCGCGGGGCAGGCCGACCTTTTTGACGATCTTGGCGATGGCCTCCGGACCGTAGCCGAGGTCGACCAGTTTGCGGATCTGGACGATTCGGTCGAAGGCGGTCCGGGTGTAAAAGGGAACGCCCCCGTTCGTGGCGCCGTCGGCCCGGATGAGCTTGGTCCCCTCCCAGGCGGCCAGGGTTTTGTCGGCGACGCCGGCCCGCTCCAGAACCTCGGTCCGGGAGAAGATCTCCTTTTTCACGTTAACCTCTACGCATGATGGCGATTAATATGACTGTGTACGTATATGTATATATTTTTCAGGTTGATGTCAAGGGCTTTTTTTCAGGAGGGACTTGGATTGCGGGCGGCCGCCCCGGCCGGAAGGTCGAGGTGAAGGGTCGCGTACTTGTACCGGTCCCCGGCCCAACAATAATTATTCGCCCCCTCCCAGCCCGTCTCATTCCCGGAAAATCCGATCCCCAGATAGGCGCGGGCCGCGTTCGTGCCCTCGTTCCATTCGCTCCAGGAGGTGATGTAAAACAGGCGGAGATCGGGGTCGATCGCCTCCTTGGCCTTCTGGACGAAGCTCTTGAACCCCGACACGCTCCGGGCCACGACCGGCGCCGCCAGCTTTCCCTTGTCGTCGTAGCACCAGGGCGCACCGATTGCGTTGAACCCGGCGAACCCGCAAGGGATGAACTTGATCCCGAGGTCGGCGCAGATATTCCTGACGTTCCTGTATTGGGAGACGATACTGTCGATGGTCGCTTCGACCTTGTAGTTCCGGATCGGCGTCCCGCCCTTGATCATCATGTAGGGCATGACGGCATCGAGATAGGGCGTCCGCACGAGGTCGGGCGTGCACCTGAAAAAAAGCTCATCGCCGATGATGTAGGGGTCGCTGCCGCAGGCCGACTTGACGGCGTTGCGGAGCTTGGTCATGGCCGCCTTGAAATTCCCCTTCGTGCTCGCGATGGCCCACAGATACGTGACGGGCCGGCCGTTGATCCTGAGCTGATTAGGCTGGTTGAAATAGGTCCGGGCGACGTATTTATAGTCCGAAACGAGCTTATTGACGCGTTCGGCGTCGTCGAGATTTATGATGGGGAAGGTCGGCTCGCCTTCTTTCCTAAGGGCCTGGATGAAGGAATAGACAAAGAAGAATTTGATCTTCTTGAAGTCCGGGTTGGCGAGGAAGGGCCGGACGACATCGTCGATGCCGGCCCGAAACTTGCCGCTGGGGAGGCCCCACCATTCGATCATGAAGGCGTCGATGCCGTAGGCGGTCGCCCACTCGACATGCTTGGAGAGGGTCGCGGGAGTCCGGTTGTCGTAATAGCCGAGGTGGGGCGTGTAGGCCGTATGGACCTTCTTGGTCCCGACCCACTGGGTCCAACCGACCTCAGCCGTGCCTTTGAACCAGGGCGCGCTAAGCGGCCGGCCGCGAAGCAGGCCCCTTTTTATCGACCCCGAGAGGAAGGTCGAAGCCCGAAACGGCCCGAAAGAAAGCGGCCGGGGAAGAGGAAAAATAAATGGCGGGGCCGACGAGACTTGAACTCGCGACCTCCGGCGTGACAGGCCGGCGTTCTAACCAAACTGAACTACGACCCCGCCTAAGGGGGGTTCCATTATAAGAAAAAGAGCCCCGGCTTTCAATAGGCCCTACATCTTTTCGAGCGCGGCGATCCGCTCCTCGATCGGCGGGTGCGTGCTGAAGAGCCGGTTGACGGCGCCCTTGATGTTTTTCAAGGGGTTGACGATGTAGAGATGAGCGGTCGCCTTGTTGGCCGCCTCGAGCGGCTCGGCGTCGGCCGCGATCTTGCGGAGGGCCGAGGCCAATCCCGGCGGGTAGCGCGTCAGAAGGGCGCCGTCGGCATCGGCCAGGAACTCCCGGCGCCGGGAGACGGCGAATTGGATGAGCCGGGCGATGAGCGGCGAGAGCACGGCCAGGACGAGCCCGATCAGGATGAACACGGCCGCCCCGCCGCCGCCTTTCCGGCCTCCGCCGCGTCTGCGCCCTCCCCAGAAAAAACCCCTCAGGATCCAGTCGCTGAGGAGGGCGACGATGCCGACCATGACGACGACCAGGGTCTGGAGACGGACGTCATAGTTTTTGATATGGGACATCTCGTGGGCTATGACGCCTTCGAGTTCGGCCCGGTCGAGCTTGTCCAGGAGTCCGGTCGTGACGCAGATGACGGCGTGCTGCGGGTTCCGTCCCGCGGCGAAAGCGTTGGGGGCCGTGTCGTCGATGATGTAACAGCGGGGAGGCTGGGGCAGCCCGGCCGCGATGGTCAGCCCTTCGACGACGTTCACGAGATGGGGATAGTCCTCTTTGCGGGCGGGCTTGGCCCTCGAAATGGCCAGGACAATCGTGTCGCTGGCGGCGTAACTCGCCAGGGTCATGACCAAGGAGATGAGGACGGCCAGGATGAATCCGGCCCGTCCCATCCCGGTCGCCTCGCCCAACATCCAGGCCAGGAACGCGATCAACCCGAAAAAGAGGATCACGAGCAGGGCGGACCGCCGCTTGTTGCTCGCGATCTGTTCGTACATAGCCCGGCCGCGGGATTAGAAGCTGACCTTGACCGGCCCTTTGGCCTCGGCCTCGCCGATCTCGAAGTAATCCCGCTCCTTGAAATTACCCATCCGGGCGATGATCGAGGCCGGAAAGACCTGCTGTTTGGTGTTGTACTTCATGACCGAGTCGTTGTAGAACTGGCGGGCAAAAGCGATTTTGCCCTCGGTCCCGGCCAGCTCCTCCTGAAGCAACAGGAAGTTCTGGTTGGCCTTGAGATCGGGGTAGTTTTCGGCCACGGCGAACAGCGATTTTAGCGTCCCGGACAGGACGTTCTCGGCCTGGCCCTGATCCTTGACCGTCCCGGCGTTGATGGCGTTCGCCCGGGCCTGGGTCACCTTCTCGAACAATTCCCGCTCGTGCTTGGCGTAGCCTTTGACCGTTTCGACCAGATTGGGAATGAGGTCGTAGCGGCGCCGGAGCTGGACATCGACCTGGGACCAGGCGTTGTCGCAGCGGTTGCGGAGAACGATCAGGCTGTTGTAGATGCCGATGGCGATGAGGATCGCCGCTCCGATGATGATCAAAAAGACTAAAAGCGCGCCCATATGTTCCTCCTTGCGAACGGCCCGTCCCGGACGGCGCCCCCGTCCGCCGGGCCTAGGTCATTATACGTAAAAAGAGCGGAAATCACACGATCCCCGCCAGTTTTCGATTGACCCGTTCGCCGACGCTAAGCCCCGCCTTTCAAGGCGGGGACGAGAAGCGAGGCTCAGGGTTAACCCCGAACAAACCCCGGCATTCATGCCGGGGAGTCGAGGGGTTGACTTTGCCGGAAGGGAATGCTATATTTCAGTGCCCATGAGGATTGAGTTTTAATAGATAACTATCTAAAAAATCGTTAAAGGAGGTTTGTCCAAATGGCTGAACTCAAACAAACATTCGCGGCCAAGCTCGGCCCGATGAGGGAACGGATCCAGAAAGTCGTCAAGGAATCGGGCAATGTCGTCGTCGACGACGTGACGATTTCCCAGGTTGTCGGCGGCATGCGGGACATCAGCTCCATGATCTGGATGATCTCGGACCTCGACCCCCAGGAAGGGATCCGCTTCCGCGGCTTCACCATCCCCGACCTGCAGGCGAAGCTCCCCAAGGCGCCGGGCGGGACGGAGCCCATGCCCGAGGGCATCTTCTACTTTTTGCTGACGGGCGAGATCCCGACCTACGAGGACTGCAAGGCGGTCACCGAGGAATGGCGCAAGCGCAGCGCCCTGCCGGCCCATCTCGTTAAGTCCATGGAGTCGGTTCCGCCCGACACGCACCCCATGACCCAGTTCTCGCTGTCCATCCTGGCCCTCCAGCGGGACTCCAAGTTCGCCGCCCGCTACCGCGCCGGCATGCCCAAGACGGAGTACTGGGACCCGATGTACGAAGACGTCATGGACATCCTGGCCAAGCTTCCCGAGATCGCGGGCCGGATCTACCGGCGCGCCTACAAGGGCGGCGAGTACATCGCCCCCGATCCGAAGCTCGACTGGGGCGCCAACCAGGCCCACATGCTTGGGGTCGACAAGCCCGACTTCTACGACCTGATGCGGCTGTACCTCGTCATCCACAGCGACCACGAGGGCGGGAACGTCTCGGCCCACACCTGCCACCTCGTCGGTTCGGCCCTTTCCGACGCCTACTATTCGCTGTCGGCGGCCATGAACGGGCTGGCCGGTCCGCTCCACGGCCTGGCAAACCAGGAAGTCCTCCGCTGGATCATGGACGTCATGAAGGAGCTCGGCGGCGTCCCGACCAAGGAGCAGCTCCACAAGTTCCTGTGGGACACCCTGAAGTCCGGGAAGGTCATCCCCGGCTACGGCCATGCCGTTCTCCGCAAGACCGACCCCCGCTACATCGCCCAGCGCGAGTTCGCCCTCAAGCACCTCCCCGACTACGACATGTTCAAGGTCGTGAGCGACATTTATGAAGTCGCCCCCAATATCCTCATCGAGCAGGGCAAGGCCAAGAATCCCTGGCCGAACGTCGACGCCCATTCCGGTGTCCTCCTCTACTACTACGGCATCACCGAGTACGACATCTACACGGTCTTCTTCGGCGTCTCCCGGGCCATGGGCATCCTGGCTCAGCTCATCTGGAGCCGGGCCCTCGGCCTGGCCATCGAGCGGCCGAAGTCGGTCCTCATCGATTGGCTCGAGGAGAAGGCCAAGGCCGCCCCGGCGCCGACAAAGTAAAGCGCACGCGGCCCGGTCTCTTCCGCTCCGAGACAAAAGACAAAAAAAGGGCGGTTCCTTGCGGAACCGCCCTTTTTTTTCGTCCGGATAGTCCCCGTCAACCGGGAAAAATGATACCGCACAGATAAAGGGATGAAGACAGAAAGTCAATTTCCTCGCGAATCAACGCCTGTCCTTGAGTTCGGCTTCCATCGCCCTCCGGACAAGTTGGTTCAAGGTGATCCCTTCGATCTGCGCTTGGCGGGCCGCCTTCTGGTGGAGGTCGGGCGAAATCCGAATGTTGAAGCTTCCCTTAAAGGGCTTTTGAACCGGTTTGCCCGTAGTTCGGCAAATCTCCAAATAATCGTCGACGGCCTCGCGGAACGCTTTCTTCAATTCTGCGACGGAGCGCCCCTCGAAGGAGACAAGGTCATTGATGCCTTCGATCCGGCCGTGGAAACAATCGTCTTCCGGGCTGAAGTGAATGGTCGCCAGGAAATCCTTATACGTCATCAAGTTTTTCATGGGATCATCCCCTTGAATCTTAACGTCGTTTCGATCTCAGTAATTTGATAAGCTTTGAGAATTCCGGCCGGATGGGGCCTGTGAAGACGAATAATATGGCCCGTTTCAAGATGAACGAACGCGACCCTCGAACCGGAGGTTCTCCCGCCCTTTAATTCTCGATACCCCAATCCGCTCAACAGCATGCGCAACTCATCATAAGAGAAGTCCTTCGGCCTGGATAGAAATCTCTTGAGGAGCTTCTCAAAACGACTCATTGTTAATTTACCTTAAGCATCGTTGATTTGCAACTAATTATTAGTTGCTACCTAAAGAACCGCCTTTTTCAGTCGAAAACCGGGCTATGAGACAAATTGTTCTTTGCATAACATCAGACGCTGCACGGAAGTGCCCGGTCTCAAGGCACGCCTATTCCCTTAAGCGGCGCCGATGTGCTATAGTTGTGAAGCGGAGATCGTTGCATGAGGAGGACAGGGCCATGGAATACAAGATAGGGCTCATCGGCTGCGGAACGGTCGGGCAGGGGCTGCTTGAAATCCTGGTCAAGAAAGCCGGGGAGCTTCGCGAGAGGAACGGGTTCGAAGCCCGGATCGTCGCCGTCAGCGACAAGCTCAAAGGATCCGTCCTGGCCCCGGACGGCCTGGATATCCCCAAAGTCCTCGAGATCCTCGGCGCGGGAAAGAACCTGGACGCCTATCCCGGGGGGAGCGGGCCGTCGGCCGCAGTCGATCCCCTCGACATGATCGAGAAGTCGAACGCCGATATCATCGCCGAATTGACCTACACCGACATCAAGACCGGAGAACCCGCCACGGGCTACATCAAAAAGGCCCTCCGGACCGGCAAGCACGTCGTCACCTCGAACAAAGGCCCGGCCGCCATCCACTACCATGAGCTTAAGAAGATGGCCCAGGCCAACCGGCTTCAGTTCCGGATCGAGGGGACGGTCATGAGCGGAACGCCCGTCTTCCACCTTGCCGAGAGCGGCCTGGTTGGGAATGAAATCCGGGAAGTCCAGGGCATTCTCAACGGCACGACGAACTTCATCCTGACCAAGATGGAAGTCGACGGCATGGATTACGCCGACGCCTTGAAGCTCGCCCAGAAGCTGGGCTACGCCGAGGCCGACCCGACGGCCGACGTCGAAGGCTTCGACGCGGCCGGAAAGATCGTCATTCTCTCCAACGTCCTCCTGGGCGGATCCATCGCGCCCGCCGATGTTCGGAGGGAGGGGATCGGCTCGATCACGCGGGCCATGGTCCTGGAAGCCAAGCGCCAAGGCCATCGCTATAAGCTTGTCGCCCGGGCCAAAAAGGACGGAGGCAAGGTCACGGCCGACGTCGCGCCCCAGCGGCTCCCCCTGTCGGATCCCCTGGCCGGGGTCATGGGGGCTCAGAACGCTCTGACCTTCGACACGGACCTCTTGGGGAAGGTCACCATCCAGGGCCCCGGGGCGGGGAAGATCGAGACCGGCTTTTCCATTCTGTCCGACCTTCTGGCCATCCATCGAACCCTGGCCAAGTAGCGCCGCCGCCGGTACGAGCCTTTCTTTACCTTCGCCCCTCTGCCCACTTGACGAGCGGGGTCATTTCTTAGTATTTTAAACCCTCAGACTGTATCATGGCTTTTGCTTTGCCCGACTATTCTTCCATTCCCGAGACCGACGACTGTATCCACACAATCATGGAATCCGTGGAGGTATCATGAGTTCACAACAATCCTATAGCCCGGGCGTCCAGAAGTACGTCGAGCAGGCCAAAGCGATCATCGCCGAACGAGAAGCCGCCCTGGCCCGGGCCAAGGGGATGAAGTTCGACACCCTGGCCGTACACGGGCTGTACACAATGGAGGAAGCCCTCAATCGGAATCAGGGCGCGATCATAGAGCCCCTCTATCTGTCGACCTCCCAGGCCTATCACGATGCTGATGAGCTCGAGGCGGCCTTGGGTTATCTCATCCCAACCTGGTGTTATACTCGGATCGCCAATCCGACGACCTATTACCTTGAATGGCTGTTGGCCCTCCTCGAAGGCTATAAGACCGGCGCCGAAATCTCCTGCTGCGTCACCGCCTCGGGAATGTCCGCCATCGTACAGGCCGTCGATCCCTTCCTGGTCAAACAAAAAGAAGGCCCGGAGAGGATCAATTTCGTCTCGTCGATCCAGGTCTACGGCGGCAGCTTCCAGCATTTCTCGGTTCGGAAGATGCAGGAGCGGGGGATCGAATGCCGCTGGATCTGCCACCCCGAAGACATCCAGGAATGGAAATCGCGGATCGACGGGGATACAAGGTTCCTCTTCATGGAAGCGCCCTCGAACCCCCAGCAGTCCTTCGCCGACATCAAGGCCCTGGCCGACCTCGCCCACGCCCACGGCATCCCCTTCCTCATCGACGCGACCTGCGCGACGCCGGCCCTGATGCGTCCGATCGCTCACGGCGCCGATATCGTCATCCACTCTCTGACCAAGTCCGCGACGGCCGGCGGAACGGCCGTCGGGGGCGCCCTGCTCAGCCGCAAGCCGATCGTGACCCAAGTCCGGAACGACAACCCCCTGTTCAAGGACAGCTTCGCCGAGTACGTCAAGTTCTATCCCTACCGGGACAACGGCCCGGCCGCGTCTCCCTTCAACGCCATGTTCGCCCTCAACGACCTGCGAACCCTCCGGTCCAAGATGGACCTCCTCAGCCGGAATTGTCAGAAAATTGCCGAGTTTCTCCAGAGTCACCCACGCGTCTACCAAGTCGATTATCTGGGTCTCCCCAGCTTCCGCCTTCACCCCCTAGCCAAGACATACATGAAACTCGTCGATTCCGACGACGGCCGGGGGAACGAGGTCAATCGTTACGGCCACCTCATGAGCTTTCGAGTCGACGGCCCGCCCGAAAACGCCCGCAAGGTCTTCGACCGCTTCCGGATCATCTTTCGGGCCACCGACCTCGGCCGCATCAAGAGCGTCGCCACCATCCCGGCCATCTCGACCCATTTCCAGCAGGGCGAGGAGGCGAGGCGGATGGCCGACATACCCCCTCAGCTGATCCGTCTCTGCGTCGGCGCCGAGCATCCCGACGACATCATCGCCGACCTCGATCAGGCCCTCCACACACTCTGAACCCCCGCCGCCGGTTCGGTTGAATTTTAGGGGGGGTTCATCTACAATGGCCCCGGAATGGAAAAAATCAGAATTTCGGGGGATCACGAGCTTCGCCTCAAGGGCGAAGTCCGGATCAGCGGGGCCAAGAACGCGGTGCTCCCCGCCATCGCCGCCGCCCTCCTGACCAGCGAGAAGGTCCGGCTGACCAACGTCCCCCTCGTCAAGGACGTCTTCACGATCCTGACCTTGGTCAAGGAGCTGGGCGCGGTTTACGAGATCCGGGACAACACTTTGACCCTCCAGGTCCACGATCTTTCCTCCGACGAGGCCGCCTACGCCCTGGTCCGGGCCATGAGGGCTTCCATCCTGGTCTTGGGGCCCCTGCTGGCCCGCCACGGCAAGGCCGTTGTCGCCCTGCCCGGCGGCTGCGCCATCGGATCCCGGCCGATCGACCTCCACATCGGCGGCCTCCAGAAACTCGGGGCCGCGATCAACCTCGAGCACGGCTACATCCAGGCCGCGGCCGACCGTCTCCGCGGGGCCGAGATCCAGTTCGAAAAGAAAACCGTGGGCGGGACCGAGAACCTGGTCATGGCGGCTTCCCTGGCCGAAGGCGAGACCGTCCTTCGCAATTGCGCCGTCGAGCCCGAGGTCACGGATCTCTGCGAGCTCCTGGTTAAAATGGGCGCCCGAATCGAAGGGATCGGCGAGGAAACCGTCCGGATCAACGGCGTCCGAGAGCTGGGGGGGGCCGTTCACGAGATCATCCCCGATCGGATCGAGGCCGGAACGTTTTTGGTGGCGGGCGGCCTGACCCAGGGGGATCTGGTCCTGACCGGAGTCAAGCCGGATCAATTGACGACGGTCATCGAGAGGCTCCGCTCCTCGGGCGTCGCCATCGAGAGGATCGGGGCCGACGCCCTCCACGTCGTCGGCGGCCCCGAGATCCGGCCCCAGGACATCACGACTTCGCCCTACCCCGGATTCCCCACCGACATGCAGGCCCAATTCATGGCCTTGATGACCCAGGCGCTGGGGACGTCCATCATTACTGAAACCATCTTCGACCGCCGCTTCGGCCACGTCAACGAGCTCCTCCGTCTCGGCGCCAATATCGAGGTCTCGGGAGACAAGGCCGTCGTGAGAGGAAAAACGCTCCTGAGCGGAGCGGAGACGATCGCCACCGACCTCCGGGCCTCGGCCTGCCTCGTCCTGGCCGGGTTGGTCGCGAGCGGGGAGACCATCATCAACGAAGTTGAACACCTCGACCGGGGTTACGAGCGGATCGAGGACAAGCTCAAAACCCTGGGGGCCCGGATCGAGCGTATCCCGGACAAAAAATAAGGACAAGGAGGACCGGCATGGAGTCCTGCCTCTTCTGCAAGATCGCCGCCAAACAGATACCGGCCCGGATCGTCCACGAAACGGACCGGATTCTCGCCTTCGAGGACATCGCCCCCAAAGCCCCCCATCACATTCTGATCATCCCCAAGGAGCATTTCGCCTCGTTCAACGAACTGCCGGCCGAAAAAGGGGCCCTGCTGGCCGAGGTTCTAATGACGGCTCGGGCCGTCGCCCGGGAGCGGGGGATCGCGGAATCCGGCTACCGGATCGTCCTCAATACGGCCCCGGACTCGGGGCAGGAGGTCTTTCACATCCACTTCCATCTCCTCGGCGGCCGGCGCATGAGTTGGCCGCCGGGATGAACCGGCCTCTCGGCCGCCGCCCCGATCCGCCATGTCTTACCTCATCGACGGCAGCAACTTTCTGGGCCGCTTGGGGAATCGCGTCAAGGATGCCGAAGACAAAATCGACCTGGCCCGGCGCCTCTCGATGTTTCAGCGGCAGACGCGGGCGAGGGTGATCCTCGTCTTCGACGGCGCTCCGGTTCCCGGGCTTGAGACGCCGCCCGCGCCGCCCGGCCGGAGGACGTTGGCGATCCTGTTTCCCGCCGAGGGCGATAAGGCCGACGATCTCATCATGGATATCATCCTGAAACAGAAGGATCCGAGTCATGTCGTCCTGGTGACCTCCGACCGGGAACTGGCCGGATTCGGCCGGGACGGCGGCGCGCGGGTCGTCGGCTGTTCCGAATTCGCCAAGCAACTCCGGGGCACGGTCAAGGACTTCCACCGGGCGCGGGCCTCCCTGAAGCGTGAGATAAAGCCTCCGGCCGGGCTCGATCTTCGGCTCTGGCTGGATGTGTTCAAGGAACGCAGATGAAGCGCGTGGCCATCATCGGGGGCGGCAAGCTCGGGACTTCTCTGGGCGCGGCCCTGCGCCGGGCCGGGCATGAGGTCTCGGCCGTGACCTGTCTCCGGAAAGCGTCGGCCCGGGAAAGCGCCCGCCTCATCGGCCGGGCCGCTCCCTTCACGGACAACGCCCGGGCGGCGGAGTTGGGGGACATCGTATTCATTTGCCTGCCGGATCGGACGATCGCCGCCGCCGCGAATGAGCTCGCCCGGGCCGCGATACGCTTTTCGGGAAAAACGGTCTTTCATACCAGCGGAGCCCTTCCCGCTTCGGCTCTGGCCCCGCTGCGAAGGCGAGGCGCCTTCGTCGCGTCCTTCCATCCCGTCCAATCCTTCGCCCGCAAAGACGGCGGCGCTGATTTGTTCGCGGGCATCGCCGTCGCGTTGGAGGGAGATCCCAAAGCCGTCGCCGAAGGGCGGAGGATCGTCAAGTCGCTCGGCGGCCGGCCGCTCCTTCTCAGCGCGGGTCAGAAAGCGGCCTTTCACGCGGCCTGCAGCATCGTCTCCAATTATCTCGTCGTCCTCTTCGACATGGCCGAGGCCGCGCTCCGCGGCGCGGGGATTAAGAATCGGGATGCCCTCGGCGCCCTTGTCCCGCTCGCAAAAGGAACTTTACTGAACGTAAAAAATATTGACGCCGCGCGGGTCCTGACCGGACCTATCGCCCGTGGAGACGCAGAGACGGTTGCCCGGCATCTTCGGACGCTCGGACGCCTCCCTCGATATAAGAACGCTTATAGGACGCTGGGACAGATCGCCCTCGGCCTGGCCGCCCGGCGGGGGCTCCCTCCGGAACGGATCAGGGCATTGAGGCTGTTGCTGGGAGGTGGACAACCTCCTCCTCGAGTTCGACGCCGAACCGGCTCCGGACCCTCTCCCTGAGCTCGGCCGCTAAATCCAGCACGTCCCGGGCTCTCGCCCGCCCCAAGTTGATGATGAAATTGGCGTGCCCCTCGAAGACCGCGGCGTCGCCGACCCGAAGCCCTTTTGCGCCGGCTTGTTCCAAAAGCCGCCCCGCGGCCAGCTTGGTCCCGTCGGATAAAACCTTGTTTTTAAAATAGCTGCCGGCGCAGGGAGTGCCCGGACAGGGGTGCTTGCCGCTCCGGGACTCCAAATAATCTTCGACTTGCCGCCTGATCCGGACGGGATCTCCGGGCTCGACATCGAACCGAGCTTTCAAAACGACATGGTGGTCTTCCTTAAGAAGGGAATGCCGGTAGGAGAAGGCCATTTCAGCCCTGGTCCGGACGGCCGTTTGCCCGTTTTTGAGGAGGAGATCGACATCCCTGACGGCCTCGCCGATATCATGTCCGAAAGCTCCGGCATTCCCGCATACGGCCCCCCCGACCGTACCCGGTATGCCCGCCAGAAACTCCAGACCGGCCAGGGACCGCTCGACCAGAAATTCGACCAGGCTTTCGAGGGGCGTGCCCGAGTCGGCCGCCAGGAGGGACCCCTTCAGCTCCAGGCTTCGGACTTCGTTCCGGATAATCAGGCCGCGGAATCCCTCGTCATCAAACAGGAGGTTCGAACCGCCTCCGATGATATAGAACCTTGTCCCTTGCTCGCGAGCCCAGGCGACGGCCCGCTCAAGGTCCCGGACGGATTCCGCCCGGAAGAGGAGGTCGGCCGGCCCCCCGATCCTGAACCAGGACCATTCCGAGAGGGGGGCGGACGGCCGCGCCGGCCGTCCGACTTTGGAGGCGAAGGACCCGGCGAGGGCCTCTGGGCTGTCCATGCGGACTATTCTATGCCAAAAACCGGGACCTGCGCAAAGGAGGGGAACGCCTCCCCTTTGAAACTGGCATGCTTTTTGCTATATTCATTAGACATGAGTTGCGGCCGGGCGGGCCGGCCGGAGAATGTGGCGATATTGACTTTTTAACCGAGGCGCGTTATTATTCATCAAATTTTGATGTGAGGTTGCTTATGAAAAAGACGGCCGTGACTATTTTAGTCATTCTTTTGTCCCTCCCGGTTTTGCTGCCGGCTCAAGCCATCGAGGCAGACGAGGCCTATATCAAAGCCATGACCGCCACTTCGCCCGCCGAGCGCGCGCAGCTTCTTAAGAACTACGTCGTCAAATACGCGGGCAAGGGGACCAAATACGAAAACTTCGCCTACGCGAACCTCAGCATATCGAACTACCCCGGTAAGACGGCGAAAGAAACGATCGAATTCGGCGAGAAGGCCCTCGCCCTGGGCGGCCTTGACGATTCGACCAAGGCCCAGCTCCTCATCCAGCTGTCCGCCATTTACGGCGAGCGGGGGCAGAATCCGGACAAGGCCAAGACCCTGGCCAACCAAGTCATCGAGCTGGCCCGGGCCAACAAGGCCAAGGAAAGCGACCCCCAGGCCGTCAACCAATGGAACATCCTGATCGGCGCCGGCTCCTTCGCCCTCGGCCAGGCCGCTGAAAAGTCCAAGGACCTTAGGGGCGCGGTGGACGCCTATATCGCCTCCTACGCGATCCTCAAGAACCCCCAAATCATGGCCAGCATCAAGAAGGTCGGCAAGGCCCTCTACGACGCCAAGGCCTGGCCCGACGCCGAGAAGGCTTTCAAGGCCGCCTATCAAGCGACCAAGGACTACGACAGCACGTCCTTCTACGCCAAGTCCCTTTATAGAAACGGCCAGAAAGAGGCCGCCCTGGGCTTTTTCAAAGAAGCCTACGGCAAGCAGAAGAGCGGCGAGATGGCCTACAATATCGGCATCATCCTGGCCGGCGACGCGAAGACGAACCCGTCGCTTTCGGGCGAGGCCATCCGCTACCTCCTCGAAGCGAGCTTCCAGTCGCCCACCAACGGCCAGCAGGCCATGTCCATGGCCGAGAGCCTCTACTTCAACTCGAGCAAAGAATACAACGACAAAGTCCGGCAGATGGAAGCCGTCAACCAGAAAATAGAAGCCCTGACCAAGACCTACAACTCCAAGTTCGAGGGCAAGGACGAAGAGGATCTCGACGAGGCGGGCAAAAAGGAGATGAAGACCCTCCTCGCCAACATCGAAACCGAGAAGAAGAACCTCGAGAATATCCAAAAGTCCCAGGAACTGGTCATCGCCCAGTTCAACAATCTCGTCGAAGACACGAAGCAGCGGCTCGGCGCCAGATAATCAACCGGCGCCGCCCGTAATGCATCGCCGGAGGGGGCGGACTTAGGGCCGTCTCCGCCGCCGAACCGGGATCTCCATAGGGAGGAGGGTCTTGGCCATCAGCAAGGAACAGGCCCGGAAGAGAATCCTCGATCTTCGTAAAACCATCCTCTACCACGAACGGAAATATTACGTCGACAACGATCCCCAGATCTCGGACGCCGAGTTCGACCGGCTGATGAAAGAACTCCGGGATCTCGAAGTCCGATTCCCGGACCTGATCACTCCCGATTCCCCCTCCCGGCGCGTCGCTGAAAAGCCTTCCGAGGGATTCGCGACGGTCGCCCACCGGGTCCCGATGCTGAGCATGGACAACTGCTACAGCGAGGATGAGTTCCGGGAGTTCGAGGAGCGGGTCCGCAAGCTCGTCCCGGGCCGGGAGGTCTCCTACGTCGCCGAGCTCAAGATCGACGGCCTGGGCATCGCCCTCCATTACCGGAACGGCCGCTATGTCCAGGCGGTGACGCGGGGCGACGGGACCCGGGGCGACGACGTCACGGCCAACATTAAGACCCTGCGCAGCCTGCCTCTCCGGATCGAGGACGGCCGGGCGATCGAGGTCCGGGGCGAAGTCTACCTTCCCTTCGAATCCTTCCGGACCATCAACCGCCTGCGGGAGGAGCGGGGCGAACCCCTGTTCGCCAACGCCCGGAACGCCGCGGCCGGGTCGATCCGCCTGCTCGATCCCCGCGAGGTGGCCGGCCGCCGGTTGAGCATGTTCCTCTATTCCATCTTCATCGACGAGCGGGAACCGGACTCCCAGTGGAAAATCCTCGAGACCCTGCGCGGGCTCGGCTTCAAGACCAATCCCCATTCGCGCCGCTGCCGGAACGGCGATGAAGTCCTCGGCTTCTACCGGGACGGGGTCGAGCGCCGGGACGATCTCGACTACGACGTGGACGGGATCGTCGTCAAGGTCGACGCGGCCGACCAGCGCCGCGATCTGGGTATGACGGCCAAGTCGCCGCGCTGGGCGATCGCCTTCAAGTTCCCGGCCCGCCAGGCGACAACCCGGATCGAGAAGATCGAAGTCCAGGTCGGCCGCACGGGCGCCTTGACGCCGGTCGCCCATCTCGAGCCCGTCAGGCTCTCGGGCACGACGATATCCCGGGCGACGCTCCATAACAAAGAGGAAATCAAGCGCAAGGATATCCGGATCGGCGACGTCGTCCTGATCGAACGGAGCGGCGACGTCATTCCCAAAATCGTCTCCGTCATGAAGGAGCGCCGGACCGGCCGTGAAAAGAAGTTTCCCTGGCCGAGCCGCTGCCCCGTCTGCCGCTCCGCCACCTACAAACCCGAGGGGGAAGTCATCGACCGCTGCACGAACCCCTCCTGCCCGGCCCGCCTCCGGGAAAGCCTCCTCCATTTCGCCTCCCGCCGGGCCATGGATATCCAGGGCTTGGGCGAGGCCGTCGTCGACCAGCTCCTGGCCGCCGGACTGGTCCGATCCATCCCCGACCTCTACGCCCTGCGCGGAGAGGATCTGGTCCGTCTCGAGCGGATGGGCCCCAAGAGCAGTCAAAACCTGATCGACGAGATCGCCGCATCCAAGCGCCGCGACGCGGCCCGGCTGGTCTTCGCCCTGGGGATCCGCTACGTCGGCGAGCGGACCGCGCGGGATCTGGCCGTCCGGTTCAAGTCCATCGACGAGCTGGCCCGGACGACCGCGGACGACCTCCTGCGGGTCGAGGGCGTCGGCGAGAAAGTCGCCGAGGCCGTGGTCTTTTTCTTCGGACAGCCGGAGAACCGGGAGCTTCTCGAGCGATTAAGAAAGGCGGGCCTCAACTTCAGCTTCGAACGCAACGCGAAAAGCCGGGATCTTCCCTTAGCCGGACAAACGTTCGTCCTGACCGGGACGCTGGCCTCCCTGCCGCGCGAGAAGGCCCAGAACCTCATCGATAAATTGGGCGGGGTCGTCGCCCCGTCGGTCTCGAAAAAAACGAGCTGGGTCGTCGTCGGCGAGAATCCAGGATCGAAACTCGCGGCCGCTCGGAAGCTGGGGATCCGGACGCTCGGCGAGAAAGAATTCCTGGCCCTCGTCAAGGCGGGCTGAAAGCCCTTCACTTCTTCTTGGAACCGAACAGGGAAAAGGAAAAGAAGCTTTTTTTCTTGCCGCTTGGCCCGAGGTCGAGCTCTCGGAGGGCGATTTCGTGCTCGGGGTCGATCTGGACAGCCCGTTCGAATTGGCGGCGGGCCTTGGTCAAAAGCCCCTCGGTCTTGTAGAGCATCCCCAGGGCGACCAATCCTTCCGGGTTCCAGGGTTCCATCTCGATGGCCTTGACGAAATCCTGTTCGGCTTTTTTTCGGAAGGTGGGGACCTTGGACTCGGCCATCCCCAGCAGGAGATAGTAGTCGCCTTTATTCCCGCCGAGTCGAACGGCTTGCTCCAGCAGGACGACGGCCTCCTCGAAGCGGCCTTGGTTGAACAGCGTCTTGCCCTGGCGGAACTTGATGTCTGCCTTCTTGGACTGGTTGGCCGAATCCTCCTGGGGACCCGCGCTGATCTTTTGGTCGTAATCGGACCTGGCCGCGCGGTCGACCAGGGTTCGATAAGCCTTGGTCACGAGGTCGAAGACGTCGTCGACCTGGGTTTTAATGTCCGAGGACAGGTTGCGGCCGAAACGGTCGGGGTGACATTTCCTGGCCAGCTGGAAATACGACTTCTTGATCTCCTCCTCCGGGGCGTCCTTGGAAACCCGGAAGAACTGGTAATAATTCTGGGTCGCTAAACGGTCTTTCCAGGCCAGAATCTCCCAGAGCTGAGCCTGAAAGGATTCCCCGACGGCTTCCCCGGCCGCTTCCTGGGCGAAGGCCGGCGCCGCCGCCTGGAAATCGATGATACCCAAGCCGTAGAGAAGATAGAGGCTCTTCCAGAACTCCTCCGGGCTCATTCCCGACAAGGCGGCCAGGCTGGAGCCGTCCAGCTTCCCATTGATGTGGCCGAGAAGCTTTTTTTCCTCTTCGGATAAAAGATGCTGGTGAACCCTCGCCTGGAAAACGGGGACGCGGGCCTCGAGAGCTTTCTTCAGCTCGGGATGGAACCGCATGCTGCGGATTCCTTCCTCGATCAGGAAGGGTATGCCGATCCGGGACTGGATGGACTGGTCGATGAACCGCTCTTGCTCCTGGAACCCGATTTCCCCCTCGAAGTAGGAGAAAAGGCTGAGCGTGATCTCTTTCATCTGAGCCGAGAGTCCCTCCTGAAGGTCCTGGTCCGTGATGATGCCCAGGCCGACCAGGACTTTACCGATGCTCTGGCGGGGCTCGATGTACTGCTCGATCTTGGAGTGAACCTCCTGGGAGATAAACCCCAGGCGGAGCATGACTTCGCCGATCTTCTCCGAGGGGACGTTGGTCCGGGCGAAGATGAGGTTTCCATTCTGGAAGAAGAGATATTTCTGGATCTCCCCGAACTTGAAGTCGAGTCGTCCCGTTTTCTTGTTGAGAAAAACGTCTCTCAAGAAAAAAGCTATATGATTCATGAGCGATTTTCTTATAGCTCATCCGGAAGAAATATGCAAGAGAAGGCGCTGGTCCGGTTTCGTTGAAAAGCCGCGGGAATTGTGCTAATTTCAAGGCATGAAGATCGCCCTGGCCCAGATCGCGCCCGCGCTGGGGAACATCGAGAAGAACCTCGAACTCCATGTCCGGGCCGTCGAGAAAGCCCGCCGGAAAAAAGCCGACCTGATCGTCTTCCCCGAGCTGAGCCTGACCGGCTACAGCCTCCGGGATCTGGTCGAGGAGACGGCCCTCGATCCCCGTTCCGACCCCGTCTTCAAGAAACTCAAGGCCGCCAGCCGGTCCCTGGATATCGTCGTCGGGTTCGTCGAAGAATCGCCCCGGGAACGGGGGCTTCTTTACAATTCGGCCGCCTACCTGTCCCGGGGTGCGATCCTTCACATCCACCGCAAGGTCGTCCTTCCGACATACGGCATGTTCGAGGAGGGAAAAATTTTCGCGCGCGGGAAGGATCTTCGGACCTTCGCCGCCCGCCAGGGCCGGACCGGGCTCATGATCTGCCGGGATTTCCTTCAGGCCGGGAACGGCTACCTCCTCCAGGCCGGGGGGGCGGAGATGATCATCGTCATAAGCGCCGCGCCCGGCCGGGGATCGACGGAGGGAACGTCTTTCGCTTCGAGCCGGATGTGGGAGCTCATGGGCGAGGCTCTATCCTTCTTCTCGTCGTCCTTCGTCGTCTATTGCAACAGGGTCGGGTTCGAAGAAGGAATCGCCTTCGCGGGGGGGTCGTTCGTCTTCGGGCCGGACGGCTCGCTGCTCGCCCGCTGCCCCTCTCTCGATGAGGACCTCAAGATCCTGGAGATCCGACCCGGGGTTGTCCGCAGCGCCCGGCGCCGGATGCATTTCCATAAAGAAGACAGGCCCGAAGTCGTCCTGGAGGGGCTGCGCAGGATCGCCCAGAACCATGACGATTAATCCTCGTTTCGTGGAGAAGGTGTTGACCGCCTTCATCCGGCAGGAGCTGTCCAGGTTCGGGTTCAAGAACGGGATTCTCGGACTCTCGGGCGGACTCGATTCCGCGGTCTCGGCCTCCCTGGCCGTCCGGGCCCTCGGAGCATCCCATGTCATCGCCTTGATTCTGCCCTACGGGACCTCTTTTTCGAGAGATGTCCGAGACGCCAAGGAGTTGGCGGAACGTCTCCGAATCCGGTCGAGGGTTATCGATATCGCTCCCATGGTCGACGCCTACTTCTCCGGCCACCCGACCCGACGCCTCGTCCTCAAGGGCAACAAGATGGCCCGCGAACGGATGTCCATCCTCTACGATTATTCGGAGAGGGAAAAGGCTTTGATCATCGGGACCAGCAACAAGACGGAGCTTCTGATCGGGTACGGGACGATCCACGGCGACATGGCCTGCGCCATCAACCCGCTCGGAGACTTGTATAAGACTCAGATCCGGGAGTTGGGCCGCACCCTCGGCCTGCCGCCCAAAATTCTCAGGAAAAAACCCACGGCCGGGTTGTGGCCGGGGCAGACGGACGAGGACGAGATCGGCATGTCCTACGCCGAAGTCGACCGGATCCTCTATCATCTCGTCGACCTCCGAGAGACGCGTCGGGAGATCGCGGGCCGCAGCATCGATCGGCGAAAGGTCGAACGGATCGCCTCCCTGATCCGCTGCTCCGAGTTCAAGCGCAAGCTGCCGCCCATCGCCAAAATCTCCGTCCGGTCGGTGGGCCACGATTTCCTCTATCCCTACGACCGGGACCGCTGAGCCATGGAAGCGAGCGGATCCGCCCCCCGGCCCCGGGGAACGCTTTTTGTTACGGCGACCCCGATAGGGAACCTCGAGGACATCACCCTTCGGGCCCTTCGCGTCCTCCGCGAAGTCGACCTCATCGCCTGTGAGGATACCCGGCAGACCGTCAAGATCCTGAACAAATACGGGATTCGGAAAAAGCTGATGAGCTATTATCAAGCCCGGGAACGGCAGAAAGTCCCGGTCATACTCCAAGCTCTCGAGGAAGGCCGGGACGTCGCGTTGGTCAGCGATTCCGGAACGCCCGCCCTATCGGACCCCGGATTCCCTTTGGTCCGAGAAGCCGTCCGCAGGGGATTCCGAGTCGTCCCCATCCCGGGCCCTTGCGCCCTGACGGCGGCCATCTGCGCTTCGGGACTGCCGACCCACCGATTCCTGTTCGTCGGTTTCCCCCCGCCCAAGCGGGAAGCCATGAAGAAATGGCTCCGCGCTCTCCAAGAGGAAGAAGGGACGCTGATCCTCTACCTTCCGGCCAGAAAAGCGGGCCATTTTCTCGAGGCCGCTCAGGAGATCTTCGGGGAGAGAGAGATTGTCATCGCCAGAGAAATCACCAAAGTCCACGAGGATTTCCTCCGTGGAACGGCGAAAGCAATCCTGGAACGATCAAAGGAATACCTGTTCAAGGGAGAAATGACGATTCTAATCCACGGCAAATAAATTTTCTGTTAAATATATATAATAATTATTGCATATTACTTGACAATAATCAACTAAGCTTTTATATTATTAGCATAGATTTGACAGGAGATAAAAATGGCGATCATCAAGTTCGACTCTTTCAGGGATATGACAACCCTGAGAGATAAGATGAACAGGCTTTTCGAGGACGCCTTCGTCCCAAGAGGGGAAGAAAAGGACATGATTTCCAGCTCCTGGCTTCCGGCCGTGGATATCTTTGAATCCGACAGCGAGTTGGTGCTCACGGCCGAAGTACCCGGAATCGACGAGAAGGACATCGAGATTTTCCTTGAAAACAACGTCCTCTCCCTCAAGGGCGAGCGTAAGTTCGAGAAAGAGACCAAGGAAGAGAATTATCACCGCATCGAGCGGTCCTACGGGTCTTTCTACCGGTCTTTCACCCTCCCCGGCTATGTGGATGCCGAGAAGATCAGCGCCGTCCACGAGAACGGGGTCCTCAAGATCACGATGAGCAAGAAGCCGGAGCTCAAACCCAAAAAAGTCAACCCTTCGACTCCCCGGCATGAATGCCGGGGCTTGCTCAGGGTTAACCCTGAGCCTCGCTTCTCGTCCCCGCCTTGAAAGGCGGGGCTTAGCGTCGGCGAACGGGTCAAAATCCTGAAGGCTCAACCCTCGGAAAAGAAGTGATCGGGGCTGTGTTCCGGGCGGGTCAGGCCCGGGCCAAGGTGACGGCCCGGACTTCGCCCGCTCCCGCTCCGAGGAGGGCGGCGGCGCATTCTTTGAGCGTCGCGCCTGTCGTACAGACATCATCCACAAGAACGATCACGCCTCCCCGGATTCTTTCCGGACGCCTGACCTCGAAAACCCCCCGCACGTTCCCAGCCCGGTCGGCGGCCTCGAGCGTCGATTGGGGGGGCGCGCTCCTCGTTCGAATCAGAGCTTTTTCGACAGTGGCCAGGCCGCACTTTCTCGCCAGCTCCCGGGCCAGCAGCGCGGATTGGTTGAACCCCCGCTCCCGTTCTCTCTTGGGATGCAGGGGGACGGGGACGAGGGCCTGGGCGCCCAACCAGAGATCCTCATCCTTGCGGAACGCGGCATAGGCCCGATCGGCCAGGATCCCGGCCAGGACGGAATAACGTTGGAATTTATAGAGAAGAATAATGCTTTTTAAAACTCCCGCATAGCGGCCGTACGACCGGTGGCGCGATATCAGCGGCGGCGATTCAAGGCAGGATCCGCAGTAGTGGGATTCTCCGGCGCCGTCGAAGAACGTCCCGCAACACGGGCAGGCCGGCGAACGTTCGGGGATTAATTGGGTCAGGCAGGCGCCGCAGACAACCCGTTCGCCGGGGATTTCGAGCCAGGATTGGCAAACCCGGCAGCGGGAAGGAAAAAGGGCCAGTCCGATCGTCGCGCCGGCCCGCGCGGCGGTACGGGCGAAGAAACCGGTCAACCCCTCGACTCCCCGGCATGAATGCCGGCACCCAAGGAGCCGTTGTTACGGCTCCTTGGGTACTGCGAAGCCGCTGCACTCATAAGCCGGAAACGGCTTATGAGTGTTGAAAGGCGGGGTAGCGTCGGCGAACGGGTCAACCCGCTTCTTCCTCGGCCTTCTCCTGGCAATCGATGCAGAGGGGCGACCAGGGGACGGCCTCCAGCCTCTTCTTGCCGATGTCCTTCTGGCAGGACTGGCAGCGTCCGAATTCATCCCGCTGGAGCCGGAGGAGGGTCTGGTCGATCTGGAGGAGCAACTCCCGCTCGGTGTCGGACAGACTCAGCAGGAATTCTTTTGTATAAGAGATCTCGGCCTTGTCGATGGGGTCCTGAGCGATATCGGTCTCGATGTCCTTGCTCTCCTCGTAATACCCGTTGAGACGTTCGAGGATCTTCTGTTTCTTCTCGATCAGCTTCTTACGGTAATATTCCCGGTCTTTCTTGGTCACTGGAATATCCTTTCACTTGGCATAGGACAGCCCTCGCAGGATGGCCAAGGAGCGATAAATCTGCTCCAGCAGAACAAGCCGGCACAGCTCGTGGGAGAGCGTCATCCGGGACAGGGAGAGTCGAAGGTCGGCCCTGTCCAGAAACCGTTCCGCCAACCCCAGGAATCCGCCCGCGACGAAGGCGAGGGGACGTCCGGAAGTCTCCCCCCGCTCCTGGATGAATCGGGCGAAATCCGTGGAACTCATTTCTCGTCCTTTGTCTATGAGGCAGATAATATAGTCATCTTTAATGTGTTTTTCAAGCCCCTCCGCCTCGATCGTTTTGATCCGTTCGGCGAACCGCTCCGGAAGACCCCTGGCCTCCCGGGTGACGATGAGACGACAAGGGGCCAACCGGTTGATCCGCTCCAGGTAGCTCTCTTCAAGACGACGGGATTCACGGTTCTTTGTCTGTCCCGGCCACAGGATTTTAAGCGTCATCCCTGCCTCTCCGCCGCCGCAAGGGTGCTCCGGAGTCCATCCACAATATCGATTCGTCCTTGAAAAGTCAACCCCTCGACCAGCCCGCCTTAAGGCATGGGTAAGTCTTGGGGTGACACTGAGGCTCAGCGAACGTGTCAACCCCTCGACACTCATACTAAGCCGTTTCCGGCTTAGTATGAGTACTGCAAGGCTGGGCTCCGGGCTTACGTCCATGGAATCAGACCAATGTAGGCTTTGGAGCGCACTCATAAGCCGTTTCCGGCTTATGAGTACAGGCGGAAGCCGCCGTCGGCGAACGGGTCAAGGGATGTCCTCCGAAGCGAAAGGGGGCCGGAAGCCGTTCAGAAAATCAAACGGGGCGCGTCTCCCCAGAGCATCTCCAGGGCGTAGTACTCCCTCATCCGGGGAGAAAAAATATGGATGATGAAACTCCCGTAGTCCATCAGGATCCATTCGCCGTTGTCGAGGCCTTCGGCGCCGAGGGAGGCGACCTTTTTCTTCTTGAGCTCCTCCCGGATCTGCTCGAAAATGGCCTGGTTCTGCCGGGTCGAATGGCCGTTCATAACGATGAAGAAGTCCGTAAAGGAAGAAACTTGGCGCAGGTCCAGGACCTGGACGTTCTCGGCCTTTTTATCGAGGCTGGCCTGAACCGAGATCTTAACGGCCGCCGGAAGATTTCGTTTGGTCGCTTTCTGGGGCGTGTCTGTGTCCATGGCTGTCACCCATTGTCCTTTTGATAAAGATGGCGGGAGCGGATGTGCGCTTCGACGGCGGCCGGCACAAGGCCTCCCAGGGGCCGGCCGCTCCGGACCGCTTCCCGGATCGCGGACGAAGAGACATCCAGGGCGTCCACATCCATGAAGATGATCAGGGCGCGGCCGAACAGGTCCTCGCCGGGCGTCTCCGAATCCGCCAGCAGATGGCTCCGCTTCCCATAGGAATCGCCCAGGGCGGTCGCGACCCGATCCCGCGGCCATCCCGGCCGGGTCATGACTATCCAATGGCATTCTTCGAGGAGGTGCCGGTGATCCCTCCAGGTCTCGATCTCCAAGAAGGCGTCCGTTCCCAGAATGAAGAAGAGCCATGCGCCGGGATAGCGGTTCTTCATTTTGTCCAAGGTCAAGACCGCGTAGGACGTCTGCCGGGCCTCGACCTCGACCGCGCAGGCCGTGAGGCCGGGGAGGCCTCGGGCGGCCAGCCGCACCATCTCGAGCCGGTCCGCGGCCGGGGCGAGGTCCCGCGTTTCCTTGTGGGGAGGGATGTAGGAAGGAATGAACAGGATCTCCCGCAGTCCGAATCGGGCGCGGACCCGCTGGGCGGCGTGGATGTGACCGGAGTGGACCGGGTTGAAGGTTCCCCCGAAAAGGCCGATCCTGTCCTTCGCCATGCCGTCAGCCCTCGGAAGTCTCCATCGTCTCCAGCGTTTTGGCGACCGCGAAGACGAGCTTGGCCAGGCCCTCCCCCTTCAGCGCGGAGATCGCGTGAAAGGGATGCCTCCGGGAGCGGGCCAGAGACCGCAGCCCTTCCAGCCGGTTTTCCCGGCCGGTCAAAAGATCCGCTTTATTGGCCACGATAAACTGAGGCCTTGCCAGGAGCGCCGGGTTGTAGGCTTCAAGCTCGCCGGTCACGACCTTGAAATCATCGACGGGATCGCGGCCGCTGTAAGGGGAAATGTCCACAACATGGATCAAGAGCTTGGTCCGCTCGATATGCCTGAGGAATTGGATTCCCAGGCCGTGGCCGAGATGGGCCCCCTCGATCAGGCCTGGAATATCGGCTATGACGAAGCTTCTGCGCCGACCCGCGTCGACGACGCCCAGATGGGGGACGAGGGTCGTGAACGGATAATCGGCGATGACGGGCCGGGCCGCCGACACTTTCGAGATCAAAGTCGATTTGCCGGCGTTGGGGAATCCGACCAGGCCGACGTCGGCGATCAACTTCAGCTCCAGGGTCAGCTCCCCTTCCTCCCCGGAACGGCCCGGCTCGAACTCCCGCGGCACCTGATGCGTCGAGGTGGCGAAGGATGCGTTCCCCCGGCCGCCCTTCCCGCCCTTCACGGCCAGAAAACGGTCCCCGGGCTTGGTCAGGTCGAACAGGATCTCCGATCCGCCCTTGACTCTGACGACCGTTCCCGCGGGCACGGACAGGAGGAGGTCGTCCCCTTTTTTCCCGCTCCTGTTCCCTCCCTCTCCATGGCGGCCGGATTTGGCTTTGTTGATAGGGTGGAATCGGAAAAAAGACAGGGAGTGGCAACTCGGGTCGGCGATCAGGATGACGCTGCCGCCGTCGCCGCCGCGGCCGCCGTCCGGACCGCCTTTGGGCACCCGGTACTCCCGCCGGAAACTGACGCAGCCGTTCCCCCCGTTCCCGGCGCGGAGAAGGACATTCACCTGGTCAACGAACATTGTGTCTGGGGCGGGCCGCCGGAGAGGTCGGACTCGCTCCCCCTTCCGATCGGAACGATGCGAACCCTATCCTTTTCAATCCGGCGCGTGTCTCAGGAGGCCGCCTCCGCGGCCGGTAGGATGACGGAAACGACCGTATTCCGCTTGCCTTTATGCTCGTAGTGGACCACCCCGGCCGTCCTGGCGAACAGCGTGTCGTCCTTCCCCCGGCCGACGTTGGTCCCCGGCTTGAAAGGGGTCCCCCGCTGGCGGACGAGAATCGATCCCGCACTGACCGTCTGTCCGCCGTATCTCTTGACGCCCAGCCTCTTGGAATGGCTTTCCCGGCCGTTCCTCGCGCTTCCCGAAGATTTTTTATGCGCCATAATCTTACTCCTTGGACCTCGCCGAGGACTCGGAAGGAGCGGCCTTCTTGGCTATCGGCTTTTTCTTGGTTTCCTTGTCCTTGGCTCGGGAGGCTTCGCCCTTCCCGGTTTTGGGCTTGACCGCTTTCGGGGCGACCTTCTCCGCCTTCTTGGGCTTGGCCTCCTTGACAACGGGAGCCTTGCCGACGGCAACGTCCGGCCCGGCCACCCGGGGAGGAGACGGCGGAGGGACGAATTCCTGGATCGGGGCGGAGTTCCGATCGATATGAATCGCCAGGATCCGAACCTTCGTCAAGGCCTGACGGTGACCCCGGGTCCTCCGGTACTGTTTTCTCCGCTTTTTCTTGAAGACGAGAATTTTCCGGTCCTTGTGCTGCTCGACGACTTCGCCCTTGACGAGGGCGTTCTCGAGAAGGGGCGTGCCGACCAGCGTTTCCTTGTCGTCATCGATTAAGAGGATATTATCAAAGGCGACCGGTTGGCCTTGTTCGGCCGCCAGCCTCTCGACATCCAGTAAATCGCCCGGCTGGACGCGGTACTGTTTTCCGCCTGTTCGGATGATCGCAAACATGATCTTTTCCCTTGGTTCTTGATTTAAGCGTAAAAAAGAGATTTTAACCATAACATAGGGGCGGATTTATGTCAACAGACACGGTTGACAAAGAAAACTATCCAATTTCTTGTCTCGGCTTGCCTTGACCCGTTCGCCGACGGCGGCTTCCGCCTGCACTCATAAGCCGGAAACGGCTTATAGGTACTGCGAAACGCCTGTACTCAGGGCTTCCAAGTGCCGAGGGATTGCCCTTCGCCAACGCTCAGGACTACCCCTAAACATGCCCATGCCTTAAGGCGGGCTTGCAGCCTTGCAGCACTCATGGCTTCCGTGAGTGTCGAGGGGTTGACCCGTTCGCAGGGCTCAGGGTCACCCCTAGACTTGCCTCTGCCTTAGGGCGGGCTGGCA
>Ga0315274_10000913_pt1 | contig 45755 bp, 43 predicted proteins | sample YL17G02_20_MG_FD_203700 | JGI IMG/M metagenome (GOLD analysis project Ga0315274, IMG submission 203700) | Sediment microbial communities from Yellowstone Lake, YNP, Wyoming, USA - YL17G02_20 | ecosystem: Environmental > Aquatic > Freshwater > Lake > Sediment | place: USA: Wyoming | collected...
TAGAGGACCTCATAATAGAGATGAGGGAGTTCATGAAGCTTCTCAGGACCTCTGCCGAAGAGGATGAGGTCAGCTCGGTTTCGAAAGAGGTCATGGAGCCGCTCGTTGACAAGATGGCAGAGCTGATAGACCAGAACAAGAAGAACAACGACGTCAACCAGGCGGTCCTCACAACGCTCGGCATCATAGAGAAGAGGCTCAAGCGCGTCTACATGCAGTCTCCCGGGTATGCCCAGGCTCAGACAGAGAGCATGGAGTACAGCGGAAGATAGGTTAAAGCCAATCATATTTAGACAGGAGGTAATCATGATGAAGATGAAAGGTATAACGCCAATAATTTCCGTAATCATACTGCTTCTGATCACGATAGGAATGGCGGCAAGCGCATGGACATTCATGTCAGGGTACTTTACGACAATAACAAAGGCAAGCATACAAGCAACCGGGTTATGTGTGGGAACAGGAGGCGCAGGAGCAACCTACGCACTTGTCACTATAACCAACATGGGACAGGGGGTCATACAATTAGGGGCATGCACCACTGCAGGTTCTATTGGTGGCGGAACGGCTAAAAGCGCCATATGCGGGGATATGACAATAGTAAGAACAGACGGAGCCGCAAATCTAAACGGAAAATTTGATAAAACAAGCATGGCGGCAAAAGGGACTGTGACATTTACCGATACGGGATGCATAACAGGAACCGAATGTCATTACAGCTTCGTTCTTCCCGGAATGATGTCACCGCAGAGTGTAATAATCCAGTGCTAAGATATTTCAGAGCTTCTTTCTGTTCTTTTTATTTCGCGACAGGTGTTGGTCTGTGCACAGATTTGTTTCAGAAAATTTGCAGAAACAGATTCAGTTGTGTACGGAATCTTCCGTATCCCTTAATCTTACCCTTTCAGCTTCTTGGGGTCAATCTTTCCCTGTGCGAGAGCGCCTTTCCCTCCGCCTGACCCTCCGTGGGCGGCGCAGAACTCTTTGACCTCTTTCACGATGTCCACGACCTTGCTCATGCCGACGACGTCGCCTGACCTGCTGACCAGAATGACCGTGGTCTTTGGGCTTCTGGATATGATAGACTCAGCCAATTTGATCATCTCCTTCCTGTCCATGTCCACATGTTCTAATATCCTGCCGCCCTTCTCCTTCTTCAGGAAGGCCTCTGCCTGGTTCCCCGCGCTCTCTTCTACGAGCCTCTCTGACCGCTTCCTGTGTTCCTTCCACATCGCGAACACCATGGAGCAGGCCTGGACGGCTCCATGAGCCTTCTGCTTGTGAGCATGCTTTCCATCAGTCAGGTCCTCCATGAACTTCTTCACAGTGGCCTCCAGTTGGTCCATTGGCACAGAGAGGGTTTCGCAACATTCTCTGAGCTGCTTGGAGACAGGGTCACTGCTGGTTGATATGTCAAGGACAGCTGACATCTCCCTGGTTATGTGATCAAGCATGCTCTTCTCCTTCGCATTCATCTCCCCGACGAAGCCGCCTGCGGTGAACTCTATCCTGTTTACCCCGTCCTGTATCCTCTCGGACCTTACGATCTTGATGCGGCCTATCTCCTTCGTGTTGTCGAGATGTGTTCCCCCGCACGCCTCCACGTCAAATATGCTTTTCCCGTCCATGATCTTTATTACCCTGACTTTCTTCCCGGGCGAGGCCCCTCCCTGGTAGAGGACGAAGCCGTAGTTGGTTTCAGCCTCGCTCCTCTCCAGCACGCTCTTGTCCACAGCCACGGCTTTTTTCACCATCTCGTTTGCGAGAGCGGAGACACTCTCCAGCTCCCCGGGTGTGAACGGGCTGTAGTGGGTGAGGTCTATCCTCGACAGCTCCACGCCCTTATGCGCCCCGGCCTGCCATATATGGCTGCCAATCACGTGTCTGGCAGCCCCTGCTATGAGGTGGGTTGCCGTGTGCATCTTCATTAGCTGGTATCTTCGCTCCCAGTTTATGTTTCCATGCACATTTTGGCCATGCCTGAACTGGCCTTTGGTCTTGTGGAACACGACACCGGCTACCTTCTTGACCTCTGTAACCTCATGATCATCAATAGAGCCGAGGTCATGCGGCTGGCCGCCACCCTCCGGGTAGAACAGGGTCTGGTCGAGAACGACCCACTCTCCGGAGACCTTGATCACGACTGCGTCGAACTCCTTTGCGTACGGGTCGTCATAAAACATCATCCTCGTCTCGCTGGTTTCCGAGGCATCCAGGTGGTCTGGACTAGCATCCTCTTTTCCGCTTATGTGCTTCTCTGTTATCCTGCTGTAGAAGTCCTCGGGTATCTCTATGGGCTTGCCGGCTTTTTCGGAGGCCTTCCTGACCAGCTCCGGCGTGACGCCATTTGATGTGTAGAGCCTGATCAGCTCCTCCTCTTTCGGCTTGCCTTTTTCCAGGAGCTTTGAAACTATGACCCCAGCCTTCCTTTTGGTGTTCTCATACCGCTCCCTCTCCACCTCCATTATCTTTGAGAGCGGAACCAAACCCCCTTCCAGCTCCGGGAAAAGGGGTTTCAGGAACTTTGCGTGAAGTTCCGCTATCTTCATGAGGTCGAAACTAAATCCGAACTCTTCCATAAATGAGAGCGATCTGCGCAGGATGACCCTGAGATTGTACCCACCTCCCACGTTCGATGGGATCATCCCGTCCGTGACGGCGAAGAGAAGGGTCTTCATATGGTCGATCATTGCATAGAGCGCCTGCATCGGCTCTACCACCCTGTTGATCTCCTCCACCGAGACGCCCAGCTTGGACGCGACCTCCCCCCTCGCCTTCTCGATGTTCTTCACCTCATCGAAGTCCAGGCCGCCGGCCACCACAGAATATCTGTCAAAGAGCTCAGTATGTTTGAGCCCGGCCTGTTTCTTCGCCCATTCTATGACAGGGCCGAAGGCTGATTCGTAACTGGTATGGGTTCCCTGGGAGAACCATACGAGCCTCTCGTGGCCCCAGCCAACGTCTATCACCTTCTGGGGCAGCTCAACGTATCCATTCCCTGCCTTGGTGTATTGGGAGAATACGGAATTCACAAGTTCCAGACCCATGGATATGGTCTCAAGCGATGGGCCGAACTGGGAGAAGTCCGGCATGGCCCAGAGGCTTTCGATGTATACCAGCTTTTCTTTCGGTATCCCCATGACGCCATGAAGGAAGCCGAAGTTTAGGTCGATGCATCTGTCTTTCCAGTAGTTCCCGAACGAATGCTGGCCGCCCATTATGAAGGATGTGTGATGCCTTCCCGTCACGCCCACGTTGGATATGTCAGGGAATCTTAAACAGACCTGAGGCACGATGAGCGGGTCTCCGGGATATTCCATGGACATCTTTCCATTATCTATCCTCTGGAAGTCCTGGATGGAGGCAATCGTGAAGAACAGGTCAGGCCTCCATCGGTCGACCACGGGATACCTGCCTACCGTCATATGGCCGTTCTTTACAAAGAACCTCTCGAACTCCTTCCACATCTCGATGTAATCCCACTTCTTCTTTGCAGGGGACTTGCCGATGAAACCATAGTTTTCGCATGGAGGGTCGCCACAAACAACCCTATCCTGATCAACCGTCCAGAAGTGCTTCCCGCATTTGGGGCATCTCTTCCTGACGAAGCCCTCCCTTCTGAACAGCTCCACCTCGTATTGCGTCTTCCAGTCGGACTCAAACACGTTCTTCAGCGATTCTTTCGTGAACATAATAACAATTACTTGGCCGCATTTTATAAAAATAGTATTTAACGCTTCCTTCTCTCTATCTCGGCCACCATGAGCTTGGTCTTGAGCGCCACGTCCGGGTTGACTGAGATCGAATCTATTCCGCAGTCAACGAGGAACTTCACGAACTCCGGATAGTTGCTCGGCGCCTCGCCGCAGATGCCGACCTTCCTCTTGTACCTGTGCGCGGTATCTATGAGGTGCTTTATGGAACGCTTCACTGCGTCATTCCTCTCATCGAACTCGCTTATGAGCATGTTGTTGTCCCTGTCTATTCCCAGGGTGAGCTGGGTGAGGTCGTTCGACCCGATAGAGAAGCCGTCGAAATACTGGCTGAACTTGTCTGCAAGCCAGATATTCGAGGGGATTTCTGCCATCACGTACACCTCGAGCCCGTTCTTCCCGCGGACCAGCCCCTCCTCTTTCATTATCTTTATCGTGAGCTCTGCCTCGTTTATTGTCCTGCAGAACGGTATCATCACCTTCAGGTTGGTCAGGCCCATGTCGTCCCTTATCACCTTCATGGCCCTGCACTCAAGCCTGAAAGCAGGCTCGAACTGCTTGTTTATGTAGCGCGAGGCTCCTCTCCAGCCTATCATGGGATTGTCCTCCAGCGGCTCATACTCAGCTCCGCCTTTCAGGCCGGCGTACTCGTTCGTCTTGAAGTCGGAGAACCTTACTATGACACCTCTCGGGTAGAAGGGAGCGACTATCTTTGCCAGCCCTTCGGACAGCTTCTTTATGAACTCCTTCTCCTGCTTGTTCTTTATCATGTGGAGCGGGTGATCCTTGATGTAGGATGAGATCACGAACTCCTCCCGCGCGAGACCCACCCCGTCCACCGGGAACTTGGAGGCTTCCAGCGCCTCGTCCGGCTCGCCGACGTTCACCATTATCTTGGTCTTCGTCTTCGGGATCACGTTTATCTGCTGCTTAACGACCTCGAACTTCAGGATGCCCGAGTATATCTTTCCTATCTTCTCGGTGCAGTCCACGGTCACGGGCTTCCCCGTCTTGATCACAACTGTCCCGTTCTTCGTGTCGAGTATGCATGGCACCCCCAGCTCTCTTGAAACGATAGCGGCGTGGCTGGTGGAGCCGCCCTTATTGGTGACTATGGCAGAGGCTATCTTCATTATGGGCTCCCAGTTCGGGTCGGTCATTTCGGTCACGAGCACCTGGCCCTTCCTGAACCTCTTTATGTTCCTGACGTTCTTTATGACGTTGGCGTTTCCTACCCCTATCTTCTGGCCTATCGAGACCCCTGTCATTATGAGCGGACCATTGCTTTTCAGGACATACCTTTCTATGACATTGGCCTTCTTCTGGGAATGCACGGTCTCCGGCCTTGCCTGGACTATGTACAGTGTCCCGTCCTTGTCCTTCGCCCACTCTATATCCATGGGCTTCCCGTAATGCTTCTCTATGGCTATCGCATAGCCGGCGAGCTTCCTTATCTCCCTGTCGTCGAGCGAATACATCGACCTGAGGAAGCTCATCACTCTCTTGCTCACATTCTTCCCGAAATGTTTGACTAACATGCACTCCTTGCTGCCGAGCCTCTTCTCTATTATGGCTACTGTGGGCTTGAAGACCACGAACTCGTCCGGGGTGACCACACCCTGGACCACATATTCCCCGAGTCCGTATGAGGAATTTATTACAACAACGTTCCTGAACCCGGTGTCCGGGTCAAGCGTGAACATCACGCCCGAAGCCTTAGATTCTACCATGAGCTGGACCCCAACAGAGAGGGCCACAGAAAGATGGTCGAATCCCTTGTCGTGCCTGTAGGAAATGGCTCTGTCCGTGAAGAGGGAGGCTATGCATTTCTTGACTGCGTGAAGAAGCTCCTCCTTCCTTATGTTCAGATAGGTCTCCTGCTGTCCGGCGAAGCTTGCGTCAGGCAGGTCCTCTGCGGTGGCAGAACTCCTCACGGCAACGAATGGCTCACTAACACCAACTTTGACTGAAAGCTTCCTGTAATAATTAAGTATCTCGCTCTCAAGATCGGCCGGCATCTTCGCCTTCACTATGGCCGTCCTTATCCTCTCCCCAACCCTCTTGAGGTTCCTTATGTTCCTTATGTCCACCCCGTGGAGCGTCTTCTTTATGAATTCATCAAGGTTGTTCTGCTTCAGAAAATATCTGTAAGCATCAGAAGTTAATGCGAATCCCGGTGGCACGGGAACCTTGGTGTTCGAGATCATCTCTCCGAGGGAGGAGTTCTTTCCGCCAACCAGCGCCACGTCCTCCCGCCTGAGTTCCTCTAACCACATGACAGGCCTCTTGGGCCTGCCCCCCGACACACCCTTCATAATATTATAATAATCCGTAACCTGCTATTTAAGTTTTAATGAAAACCAATCCAACCAAAACAATTATAATAGAAAAAGAAGCAGAAGGGTCCTGCCGGGGCAGGAGCGGTTAAAAAAACTTAACCGAAAAGCGCTCCAAGCCCTGCGGCAGCCTCCTCAGCCTTTTCCTCGGCCTTGGCTTCCTTCTTCTCTTCTTTGTGCTCTTCCTTCTTACCCGAGTCTGAGGACTGCGGTGCAGCCTGCATGAATGCAGCCTGCTTTATTGCGTCATCTATGTTCACGCTCTTGAGCGAAGACACGAGCGCCTTTATCTGTGCGTGATCGACGTGCGCGCCGGCCGCCTCAAGTACCTTCTTGACGCCTTCCTCATCTACCGGTTTTCCCAGACCGTGCAGGAGTAAAGCAGCGTATACCAGTTCCATCTTAACACCTCCGTATAAACATTCATTCCCCTTTCTGCCCCTCCTCCGCGGGAGCAGAAAGATCCATTTTCTTCGAGAGCTCTGCCATCTGCGCGTTTGCCTTGGCAAGTATCAGTGGCAGCGTCTCCTTTGTAACTATATTGGCGCTCATCGCAAGCCCCATAGCGCTCATGTGGGCCTTGCCGAGCAGCGGCTGGATTGTGTCTTTGGTAAGGTAACCCGCGCTCATCGCGAGGTTGAATGCCATCCTGTAGGCTTTGGTAAGGTCCTCAGTGTACTTCTCCAGTGGTGTGAACAGTATGTCCTTGTTGTATATGGTCCCGTTGTCCCACATGCATACGAGATTCAAGCCGATCTCTATGGGCTCGATCCCCAGCTTCATGAGTATGTCAGAAACGTTCTTCGTTATCTCCTGGCCCTGCTTCGTGACCACCGTATCGGTCTTCACGACTATCTTGTCTCCCTCGACACCTGCGGGTATCCTGACCCTCTGGAATTCCCCTATCACCGGGCCTGGTTTTAGTGACGTCGGCCCTGCCTTCACGACTATGTCCTTCGGGGCTATGTCACCGGGCTTTGCAGGGGCAGCGGACTTTGAGGTTTCTATGACCCTTGCAAGGTCGAAGGGATTTTCCCTTGAAAACAGCAGTGCAGGCTGGTTCTGTATCATCTTCTCAAGCTCCTTTATGCTGGGCCTGTCCGACTTCTCGAGCGCGCGCTGTATCAGGCTCTTCTTGGTCATCATTATGACGGCCTTCCCCCTGAGCTTGTCCCTCATCTCCTGCATCTGCTTCGCAGGCATCTTGAACATGTCAAGCAGACCTATGACTGGATAATTGCCGAATTCCTTTGAGAGGTCATGCACCATTTTTAACTTTTTTTCCGATACCATTTTCGCACCTTATATGTTAAGCTTCACCGGGTGGCCCATCGTGAGCTTTATCGAGGCATTCTTTATATTGCTCCTGCCCTTCGGGAGCTTCTCCTTCACGAAGTTTATCACGGCGGAGACGTTCTTTGCAATCTGTTCCTCGTTCATCTCTTCCGTGCCCACGGAAACATGTATCACCGGGCTGTCCTTGAGCCTGATCTTTATCATCCTTTTTGACATCTCTATGAACGGGTCTATCTTCCCCTTCGGCGGGATCGGCTTCGGCATCTTTCCCCTGGGGCCAAGAACCGTACCGAGTGTCTTACCTATGAGAGGCATAAGCGGCGCCTCTGCGAACCAGGAGTCATACTCCTTTGTTATGTTCTTCAGCCTCTTCTTATCCGCTCCGATCTTGTCTAGCTGGTCCTTTGTTATGACTAGGTCGCATTTGCCGTTGGCCTCGGCAAAAAGCGCATCAACTATGAACACAGTCTTAGGCGTCTTCCCAAGCCCCTCAGGAAGATTGAATTCGAGATTGAGCTTGTTCTCGGGCTTTTTCAGGTCTATGCCTCTTAGAGAAACCGAAAGGTCCCATGTCTGGGAGAATTTCCTTTTCTTTGACTGCTCTTTCGCCTTTTTTATGCTCTCCAAAAACTCCATATTAATCCTCCCACTTACGTGGTACAGCGGATATAATGTTGTTAATATTGCTTGAAAGCTATTTAAATGTTTCTCACGATGTACTCCTTCAGAAACAGTGCGAAATCCCGGTTTTTTGCCGAAAATGCCAGGACATCCTTCTTTCCCGTGAGCGTGAACCCGGAGGAGACTGCTCTAGCTACGTGAGATCCGATTCCCTCGGCCATGAGTTCGCTTTTGGGCCTCTTCAGGAGGTGGGAAAGCGCATCCTCAGCCTTGGCATATTGCCTTTTGGTGAAAGCCGTCCAGAATACCCCGTCCACGCAAAGCCGGTCGCTGCCATACTTTTTTGTGAACTGGGCGGAATGGGATTTTGAAAATATCGGGGGGCCGATAATTTTTCTTATTGCCGGGAGCGACCACACCTCAAGCTCCAATAGGATGCATGAACGGTTCTCGTCGCTCCACACGTCCTGGTCGATCACCCTGAAATCGTTGTCGTGCAGGAACCCGGAAAGCCTCTTCGCGGTCTTCCTCAGCTGGGAGAACAGGATGTCGTCCACCACATCCGGCCTTTTGAACCCTATCATTATGAAATCAGTTCCCCTCTTTTCTACAAATGTCTTCAAGCCACTGTGCTTCACCCCAGGCTTTTCCAGCGAGAAGAATCTCTCGTCAGGTGATTTAGCGAACCTTTCGCACGTCTTCACGAAGCGCATGAAATTCCTGGGCGACAGCGCCGCAGCAACGTTCCTTTTTGGGTCCGTCGGGTCAATGACTATGAGAGGCTGGTCCCTGTATTGAATTGTGGCATCCTGTGATTTTCCGTGGCCCTGGAGGTCTATGAAAATCCCCGGCTCCCATCTGCCCGCGGCAAGCGCGAGGTCCTTGAATGTCCTGTGCCTTATTATCAGAAGCTCGCAGAGGTAGCCTGAGAATCCCATGGTCTTTATGTCTGATCCGTAGACCCCGGCTGACTTGCAGAACTGCTTCAACAACCTTACTTCGCCTGACATGCCCTGCTTCAGGTTTTCAGCAACATACCTGTTGTGGAACGGGGTCCTGTCCACTGCAGACTTTATCTTTGATGCGGACTCCACATTATAGCACGGGACTATGTCCACTGAAAAATTTCCCATATGGCCCTTTACGTAGGGATGCTCGGCGTAGGCCAGCTTATGCTTCCCGCCCATCTTCCTGATTATCTCCTTTCCTGCGCTGATCCCGGTTTTCTCAAGATCTTCCCTGCTGAACGAAACGGGGAAGAGGATGAACAGGTCTATCTCTTTCTTGTCCTTCAGCCAGGTGTCCCTCATGAGAGAGCCGGCCACCATCCTGTCCAAGCCTAGCGGTTTCAGAACCTCGTCTGCTGTGCCAAGCAGCTTCTCGAGGGCAGCCTGCATCTCCTTTCTGTCCTTCTCTCCGGGAGTTATCTTCCTCAGAACACCTTTTAAAACAGAATCCATATAATTACTTTATATCTTGAATAAATAATACGTTGAATTAACTCATGCAACCAGCTGGTATAACAAATCTGATGCTGTCTTCTTGGAAAGGATGGCAAAATGGAAATCCGGAAAAAGAGGGAAATAGACGGGGAAAAGCTGATCGGGGTCCTGCGGGAACTTGCTGAAAAAACCATCGTGGTCGAGAGCAAACGGGACAAAAGAGCCCTGAAGAAACTGGGCCTGGACCGCATAATTGCGATAAACGGGAGGCCTCTGTACAGGGTTGTTGAGGAAGCTGCCAGATCCGGGCCGGAGATAGTGATCCTGACGGACTTCGATGAGAAAGGAAGGAAGATGCATTTAAAGCTTAAAAGCATGCTACAAAAATATAAAAAGACAGCGAATTCAAGATTAAGGATGAGAATCATGGAATTCGGAAAGACGAAGATTGAAGATTTCGGCAATTCACGGGTAGAAGATATTGTCTTCACCCAATCTTTAAAGGAGGTTGATGATTATGTCAAAGTTAGCACCGACTTCAATAAAGTACGTTATTCGCGCTCAGATAAACGCAAAGGGAGTAATAGAAAAACCAGACGTGATAGGAGCTGTTTTTGGGCAAACTGAGGGGCTTCTCGGCTCTGACCTTGATCTAAGGGAGCTCCAGAGGACAGGCAGAATCGGCAGAATAGAGGTAAACATAAAGTCGGACAGGGGAAATTCTTACGGGGATGTCATTATCCCCAGTTCTCTCGATTCCGCGGAGACCGCGCTGATTGCGGCAACCCTGGAAACCATAGAAAGGGTAGGGCCCTGCACGGCAATAATAACGCTTAAATCAGTCGAGGACACGAGGTCCGTGAAGAGAAAGCAGGTGCTCGAAAGGGCAAAGATAATATTGAGAGAGCTCATGGAAAAGGGCATACCTGACATAACGAAGCTTACGGAAGAGATGAAGGACGAAATAAAGACATACGAGGTAACCACATACCAGAACCTTCCGTGCGGCCCGGACATAATGGATTCGGAAGAGATAATAATAGTTGAGGGAAGGGCCGACGTCGTTAACCTGCTCAGATACGGAATAAAGAACGTAATAGCGATAGAGGGCAGCTCGATACCCCAGGCGATAATGAACATCTCAAGAGAGAAGATGACGACCGCATTCCTTGACGGGGACAGGGGAGGACAGCTCAACCTGAAGGGGCTTCTGGAAACCGCTGAGATAGACTTCGTGGCCCAGGCTCCTCCCGGCAAAGAAGTTGAGGAACTTTCGAAGAAAGAGGTCCACAAAGCGCTCAGAGACAAGATCGCAATAGCCCAGTTCAAGATGGAGAACAGAGAATTCGCGAGATTCGACAGACCAGAAAGGCCTGACAGACCAGAAAGGTATGACAGACCGGAGAGGACATACCAGATAGAGAGGAGGCCGGAGACTGCCGTTCAGGTGAGAACCGAACAGCAGCAACCTTCTCCGCCGGTTCAGGCTGCACCGGTCGCACCGGTTTCTGTCATCCCGAAAGAAAAGAAAAGGCCGCCCGCGGACGACGGAAAACAAAAAGAGATGTTCAAGAAGATACTTGAGGAGCTCATAGGGACACGCGCCGCATGCATCTACGATTCCAACTTCAACATGCTCGGGAAGGTTCCTGTGAAGGAACTGATAAACGTCCTGAAGACCGTTGAAAACCCGTATGCTGTGATATTCGACGGGAAAATAGACTATAAGCTCGTCGTGGTCGCAAAGAAGAAGGGAATAAAACACCTCGTCGGAATGGAGAAGGATGACATAAAATCCACGGTGAACATGCTTTCAAGGGAAAACCTCATGTGAAGTAAAAGCGGCTTCACACAAACTTCACACGGTCAAGAGTTGGTATAACCTCAACTTCACCTTTGTATATTTCCACGCTTCCGACTATGTTCACACTCTTCCCGTTTCTTATTTCTCCGGGATTCGCGCCGCCGGCTTCCATGAGCTCCAGAGTGCTGTTCCAGAGAACCACTTTTATCTTGCCCGTCTCATCGTATATGTCAAAGAAAATATTCCCGCCGGAACGCCTCAGGTTGGTGATCTTCCCTGTCATGTTCACGTCTTTTCCCGCCCAATCCTTTCCTATATCTCCGATGTTCACGTGAACTGAATAGCTCATGCTTGTGGTAAAAAAATAAAGGGCGGCGATGCAGAGGAAAAGGCCGGCCACGCATATGATCATAAGATGTTTTTCTTTCATAAATTTCCCCGCTCTCCTATACGGAACACGCACACGTCTTCATAAACAGGCCCTGTTTTCGTGAGCGTGCTACTCTTGAGCTTTATCTCACTGACTGCCATTTCACCTATCTTCACGTCCTTCATGCTGTTTATCTCATCCATGATGGCCTCGCGGTTTTTTGCTGACCTGACCCTTCCTATGGTCAGATGGGGGCTTGCCCCCTCCATGCTGAAGATATCCTTGAGGCATTCGTTCACCATATTTGATAATGAAATGAGCCCATCTCTGCCGTTTTCTATCCCGATCCATATGGTCCTTATGTTTTTGGGGCTGCCGAAATAGCCAACGCCTTTCAATGAGATTTTGAATGGTTTCATCATCTTCACGCCATTCAGCAAAGAGGACTCTATCCTCTTCACATCATCTTCACTTACATCACCAAGGAACTTAAGCGTTATGTGAAGATTCTGGGGTTCAACGAATTTGACATCCCCGCCAGCCTCCGAGAACGACTCAATGATTTTTGAGGCTTTGGCCCTGCAGCCATCTTCCAGATCAATAGCAACGAACGCCCTCATTAGTATAATTTGAGTGGCATGAAATAAATAATTTCCGGGTTTTATCAGAAAAAACGCGTTCTTCGGAAATATATTTAAATCTTCACGCTCAATAATAAAAATATGAAATCAGGTTCCGGCAGGGATGAAAATCACGTGAAATTGTTCGGGTGGAACACGAACCCCTTCAATTTCAGGATACTTCCTGATCTCTTTGTGGGATATTCCGATGAGATAGACAAGATAACAGGCGTCATAAAATCCAACGAGAAGTTCTCGCTTCTTCTGGGGCCCACGGGGTCCGGAAAAACGACACTGATGAAGCACATAACAAAAAAATTCGGCAGAACCCACAACATAATTTATCTCCCGAAGCCCCCCAAGGACCCAAAAGACCTCACCACCATATTCATGAACTTCACGCGACCGGGAATCATCGAAAGGCTTTTTTCACGCAGCAGGAAAATAAACCTCTACAACCTGAGTGAATATGTGAACAGGAAGATGAAGAAGAACAGTATAATCATGCTTGTCGACGAGGGTCATGAGTCTTCCGTGGAGGCACTGGAATGGCTGAGGACCATAACGGACCAGGTAGACAACCTTTCCGTAATGCTTGCCGGCCTGCCGGTTCTTGATTCGATGCTGAAGGAAAACCTGGAGACGTTCACGTGCAGGGTCAATGCAAGGATACATCTGTCTAACCTGACGAGGTCGGAGACGCGTGAACTTATAAAAAAGAGGATAGAGTGGGCAGGCGGAGACGACGTGAAGCCATTCACTTCCGAGGCAATAGAATATATTTACGACAAGACCGGGGGTTTCCCGAGAGAGGTAATAAAGCTCTGCAACGAACTTGTGCAGAAGGCCGTGAAGAAGAACATAACCACCATAGATGCGAATTTCATGCGAGAGGATGCGGAGCCGGCAGCTGCCGCAAAAAGAGTATCCCTAAGCTCTATGGACGAGCTTCCCGACAGACAGAAGGAGATCCTGTATCTCCTGGGGAAACATACAGAGATGACACCCTCGGAGATAGTTTCCAGAATAGACTCCGATGAATACAAAGACAAGTCAAATGCGATAAGATCCGTGAACAACATACTCAAGAGGCTCCTCAAGGAAGGCCTTATAGCAAGGAAAGGTAAGGGGAGAAGCTACAAATACATGCTTTCTGAGAAAACCAGGACTCTGATGGTGAATGCCTGACGTGAAGTAGCAGAATATCTTCACATGACGTTAAAAACCGGCGTGAACACCATTTTACACCGTTTTTGCAGCATTGGAACACATAGTTTTTAAATTAAAACCGCATATAAGTATTATCGGTCATATATTTATGAGGAGGATCTTGTATGGATGAAAGGGTAAGAAGCAAACAGCTGGTCGGAAAAATGCTTGTCTCCGAGGAAACGGGGAAGAAGTTCGGGGTCATAGGCGATCTCGATTTCATCGTTGAATCCGGAGAACTGATAAACATCGTTCTGGTAGAGCCCACGAAGCACACAACAGAGCTTAATCTCCAGGAGGATGACAAAGGAAGATCACTAATACCGTTCTCAGCTGTCAAATCCGTGGGGGATTTTGTCATAGTGACGGAGAAGGACATCGTTTAGGGCCAGAGGCCCATATTTTTATTATATTTAAATTTGACCCCGTCAATATAATAATCATGGCTGAAGAAAAATTCTATAAGAATACCGTTTTAAACGTTTTAAAGATATTAAAATGCTTAAAAATGGCTGAAAAAGAAGAAAACGACGTTTTAACTGTTTCTAAGATATCTAAAATGACAAAATTGCACAAATGGACTGTTTCAAGGACTTTGGACCTTTATATGCATCCATTCGTCGATATTGTGATCCCGGAAGGCTTTGAAGACGTCGGACTGCAGATAAAGTTCATAAGGCTGAAGGATCCCAACGTACCCGAGAAGAGGGTGCTGGACTTCCTCAGGTTCAGCAAAACCCTTAAAAAAGAGGGAAATCTCACTTTCTGACAAAGGTTTAATCCCTTATTCCCTCTTTCAAAACCCTGAAAACAGCCTCACCCTCAGGCATTGAGGGGGAATCTATGAGTTTCGCTATCCTCTTTTCGGCTTTTGACTTCCTGAAATAGAGCCTGTAGGTTGCCTGGTGCCCTACAATATGGCCTCCGATAGGAGCCGTGGGATCTCCAAACATGACATCTGGCCTTGACATAACCTGGTTTGTCACGTAAACGACAAGGTTGTACACGTCAGCCAGCCTCTGGAGTTGGTGAAGGTGCCTGTTAAGCTTCTGCTGCCTGTCAGCCAAAGTACCTCTTCCGGTGTAGTCTGATCTGAAGGATGCCGTGAGGGAATCCACTATAATAAGTTTCACGCCCTCGTTTTTTATCACATCCTCTGATTTTTCCGCAAGAAGGACCTGGTGGTCGGAATTGTACGCCCTTGCGATAAAAACGTTCTCAAGGACCTTCTGGGGGTCAAGATCAAAAGCCTCTGCCATGTCTCTTATCCTTTCAGGCCTGAAGGTCTGCTCTGTGTCTATGAATATGACCTTGCCTTCCAGGCCGCCGTCCTTCTTTGGGAGCTGGGCCGTTACAGCGAGCTGATGGGCAAGCTGGCTCTTTCCCGAGCCGAAAGCCCCGTGGGCCTCTGTTATGGCCTGGGTCTCTATGCCCCCTCCGAGAAGGGCATCCAGCGCAGGCGAACCGGTTGTCAGCCTTCCTATCTTTTCCCTTCTTTCCAGCACGGTATCTGCAGTCTCGAATCCCATCTTGAGCTTTGCCCTGGCGCTTGCGATTATCTTGCTGGCAGTCTCCACGCCAAGCCCGGTGGCTGCAGAGAGTTCTCCGGCAGAAGCAGCGGCTATGGCCATCGGATTATCATAACCACATTCCTTCAGTTTTTCAGCAGTCTTTTCCCCAACGCCCTGTATTTCGTCAATGTCAAGTTCAGCCATAACACCACCATATTTTTATTCAAATGAATAAATATAAGCTTTGCGCTGTTCACGCCTTCATCCTTTCAATAAGCGTCTCGCATTCCTTCTTCACGTCAACTTCACGGACCTCGTTCACGACGAATTCCTGGCTCCCCGTGAAATCGCTCATCTTCACTCTTCCCCCCATCACGAATTCCTTCCCCGTTATTTCAATGTTGTCATAAAGGATCATGGGATTCCTTGAGAAGGCCTTTATCATCTTGTCCGTTTCCGCGCCAAGAACGATCTCGGCAGCCTCCCTGAAAAACACGGCCTTTACGTTTCCGGTGCCGTCGTCAATCACCCCTGAGATTACCATATTATATTTCGGGTCCTGGTTGCCGTGCTCTTTGCACATCCACTGGTTGTCCGCCAGCTCCATCCTGGCCTCGCACATAGGGCATACCTCAAAGAACGGGTTTCTCCTGAATACCTGCGCAATGCATGCACGGGTCTCAACACGCTCCCCCTCGTTGAAGTCGCATATGCTTTTTGCCTTCAGCGTTTCGAAATCCCTTTTTATCGAACCGGCCTTTGGAATATCAGGCCGTTCAATATCCATCTTTTCAATCTTCCCTATCTTGCCAAGCCTCAGCTCGAGGTTGCCTCTGTTGTCCTCTTTTATGAAGCCGCCGGTTATCTGAACTATATCATTCTCCTGCAGCCCGAGCTCGTTGATTATTTCGATGTCGTCGTTCCATAATGAAAACCTTATCGTCCCGGTGTCGTCGCCGATTATTATATTTGAGACGGAGCCTTTTCTCTCGCCCTTTTCAAAGTTCCTTGGCTCAAAAATCTGGATGATCCTTCCGGATATGTCAGCCGATCTTATTCCAGATGTTATGTTCTTTATTTTAAGATCCCTTTTGGTTTCTTTCAGGAGAGATGCGCCCAGCTCCTTCCCGACTATGTATGCAGCTCCCTCCGGTGAAACGAGCCCGGAAAGTTCGTCCTGCTTCTCCTCTACCATCCTGCTTATCTCATCCCTGCTGGTGCCCGTCTGCTTCGATATCTCTTCCATTATGTCTTCGAGTGAGAACATAATTAGAAATGGAAAGTGAAATATAAAAGTCTTGATTGCTCAAAAAATGGTCCGTGAAAAATATTTTATATGGAAATCATTCCATTACCTTAAGCCCCGTTGCCGTTTCCCAGAGCTTTTCAACGCCTTCCTTGCTCTTTGTCTTGTATGGGGGCGTGTTGTTTTTGACCCATTCCATCAGCGATGGCTGGTCCTTGTAATAAAGATTGATCATCCTGCACACCTCCTGGAAATCCGTTATGTTATGTTTTATCATCCACTTGAGCACTTGCACCCTCTTTTCCATTTCCTTTCTCATCTCCGGGTACGATATGCCCCTCTCGAATGATATCTTTTTCATGAGATAGGAGTCATCCAGCTTGGACCCATAAGAATCGCTGGAAGGCATCCACGTGAATGACCTTGTGGTGTGGGCGGTCCCCGTTTGGGGGTCGATGGATTCTATCTCGACGACGTCCTTCACCCTCCTCGCGGACTTCCCCTTCTCCTTCGCGTGCGTCATAAGGATGATCATGTCGAGCGTTTCCAGCAGGCTGGGCGAGAGATTTATGGGGGATGTCTCCAGCCTCTTTATGACGTCTTCCACGGAACCGGCATGCATAGTCCCTATCGATGCGTGCCCGCTGGCCATGCCCTGGAACATCACATAGGCCTCTTTGCCTCTCACTTCTCCTACGATCACGTAGTCAGGATTCTGCCTGAATGACTCTTTTAGAAGTTCGAAGAGAGTAACCTCCCCGTATCTTCTCCCCTCCTCTTCCGGTACCCCGAAACCCGTTCTTGAGACGGATGGTATCCAGTTTTCGTGGGGAAGGTTTAACTCTCTCGTGTCCTCTATGCTGACTATCTTGTCCTCCGGCGGTATGAACATGCTTATACAGTTCAGGAAAGTGGTTTTTCCTGTGGAAACACCTCCGCATATCAGTATGGATGACTTTGACTCCACGGCCGTCCACACATATGCCATTAGTTCAGGGGATGCCGTTCCGAGGTTGATCACATCCACGGGAGAGAACGGATCCACCCTGAACTTTCTGATGGAAAATGTCGGCCCCTTTGTCGTGACGTCCTTTGCCAGCGTGGCCTGGACCCTTGATCCGTCAGGCAGGGAACCGTCAAGCAGAGGCTTTGCATAGGAGATGTACCTGCCGCACCTCTCCGCAAGCTTGATCACAAAGTTGTTTAGATAATCCGCATTTTTGTAAATTACGTTGGTTTCAATCGAACCGAATTTCCTGTGGACCACGAAAACAGGTATCTCAAGGCCGGAGCAGCCTATGTCCTCTATGTAAGGATCGTGAAATATGCTCTCTATTTCATTGAAACCGACGAAGTCCCTGTAAATGTAATAAATAACTTTTGAATATGTTTCCGTGGCCAGGGAGATGCCGTCGTCCTCCAGAACGTCCTCCACCTTTTTCTTTATATAGTCAAATGTCTCTCCACTCTTTCTTATTTCCGAAAGTTCCACGTCCAGAAGGTTGATAAGGCCCTTTTTTATAGTTTCGAGATATTCCGTTTCCTTCGGGGAAAGCTGGGGCTCCAGTATTTTATAAACAAGGCTCTTTTTTACCGGATCCCATTTTATGTTCGCCGAAGAAAATGGCTCAAGGAGCGGGTATTTGATATCTATATCCGCCGATTTTTTCATTGAAGGGAAAAATGCGATATGCCCGGGCTCCTTTATCGTTATGTCCGGGTATTTGGTCTTTCCCCTGCTGGTAAAACTGTCCACTTTTTTCCTCAAGGCGCCTCTAAGGCTCATTTTCTTACCTTTTTTACGATTCTTCTGTGTCTGGCACAAGCGGGGCAGGCGTAGAACTTTGTCGTGGAAATCATTCCGGCCCCCAGTCCAATCTCTTTTCTGAGCGAGGGGTCAGAAATACCGAAACCCCTGTAGACGGCGAAAGTTTTGTATTTTGGCACAATCCTCCCGCAAAAGCTGCAAGTGGTGTTCGTTTCCCTGCCTCTTGTCTTCGTGTGGTTCCATCCCCTTTTATAAAAAACCTTTCTTGACATAAACACTCCTCTTATATTATATTTGTAGCTCTCAATATAAAACGGGTTTCAATTTCTGTATTTTAACGGCTAAAACATAAAAACCAATGGTTAGAACCGTAATATCAGCCTTTGATGACCCCCAGCGGAACCATTCTGGCGACCTTGAGGGATATCCCGGCACCGTGGACTGAATCAACGACAGATTCGACGTCCTTGTAAGCCAGCGGAGCTTCTTCTGCCAGGCTCATAGGATGCGTGGCCTGGGAGACTATACCCCTCTCAGCCAGATCCTGTTTTATTTTCTCACCCCTGAACTGTCTTATCGCGGCGTTCCTGCTCATTGCTCTTCCGGCTCCGTGGGCCGATGAGCCGAAGCTCTTTTCCATGGCAGTTTCAGTTCCTTTCAGAAGGTATGAAGATGTTCCCATCGTTCCCGCGATTATGACAGGCAGCCCGGGGAATGATCTTGTTGCACCCTTCCTGTGGACGTACAGCATCCGTTTTTTCCCGTCAACTTTATGTTCCTCATATTTCACAATGTTGTGCGCTATTGCATACACGGTCTCCATTCCCATGCTTTCCCAGTCTTTCCTGAACACTTTCTCAAACACTTCGCGTATCCATTTTGTCATTACCGCCCTGTTCACGAAAGAATAGTTGACGGCGCATTTCATCGCCGCGAAGAAGTCCTGGCCCTCTTTGGAATCTACCGGAGCGCAGGCAAGCTGCGGATCAGGAAGCCATATCTTGTATTTCTTGACGGCGTCCTCCTGTATCTTCAGGTAGTCGGTCGCGACCTGGTGTCCCAGACCCCTCGAACCGCAGTGAAGCATTATGGTGGCCTGGCCCTTTCCCTCAATTCCCCACGACTTTGCGGTCCCTTTGTCCATTACATCCGTCACCTCCTGTATCTCGAGGAAGTGGTTTCCGGCTCCAAGCGTTCCAAGCTGGGGAACCCCCCTCTTCTTCGCAAGGTCAGAGACCATGCGCGGGTCAGCGCCTTTCATGCATCCATTCTCTTCCGTGTTCTCCATATCCTTTTTCGTGGCATAGCCGTTGTCAACGGCCCAGTTAACTCCATCAACAAGCACGTCGTCGAGCTGTCCTGGTGAAAGCCTGAGCTTCCCCTTTGCCCCGACCCCGCATGGGATGGCCTGGAAAAGCAGCGGCACAAGGTCCTTTGCCCTCTCCTTTATCTCTTTTGCCGTCAGGCTGGTCCTTATCATGTTTATCCCGCAGTTTATGTCGAAACCGCAGAGGCCTGATGATATGACACCATTTTTGTCATCAAATGCCGAAACAGCTCCCATGGGCAACCCGTATCCCCAATGCATGTCCGGCAGGCCCACTACAGGGACCACAACCCCGGGCATGCATGCTACATTTGTAAGCTGCTCTACGGCCGCATCCTCAATTGCATCGACTATGCTTTTGTTGGCTATTATTTTTGCGTCCACCCTCATCTCTTTCCTGGATTTTTTCGGCAGCAGCCATTCAAAGTCGTTTATCCTCTCAAGCTTTTCCTTCATTCGGTCACCATAACCTTTATTGCCGGGAAATTTAAAATGCTTTCTTTCTGCTCATATATCCAGCGAGGCCCTCACAACATAGCCTTTGGCAGTCTTCCGGAAAGCGTACCCATATTTTGTAACGGCCTTTACGACAGTTTTTCCTTTCTTCGGATCGGCCTCTTCCCCGGTGCACACGGCTTTCAGGCTCCTGCCTGTGATCTTCGTGATCTTGAACCCAGAAAGAAAAATCCCGTCGGTATCAACGATGCCTATCAGTTCCTGCAGCCAGTTGAACATGAGCTCTGAAGGATTTTTAGCGCTGACGCTCACTTCCTTTTCAACGGTTTTTTTCACCCTGTCTGTCTGGCACATGACTGAAAAAAGAGCCTCTGCTGCATTCTCGAACAGATCCTTCATGCTCTTTCCGTAAGCCTCAAACATAACGTCTGAGGTGAGGTCATCTATAAACCTGTATTTCATGTGAGATTTATCGGGCTGTCTCTTTAAATATCTTGCCAAGAAGATGCATCCTATTGCGCAAGCCCTGTAATGTCGTACTTGTATATCATATCCTGGGCGCCCTTGCACTGCAGGGACTGTATAACCAACTCATACAGTGTAAGGTTAACGTCAAACGTGTATGGCTGTATGGTTTGCGGAGATATCGTGAAGTTCCCCATCCTGTACGGGGTGGTCAAAGTCTCCTTCGTGGTGTCGTTCTTGTCGGTTATCCTCGCGGAAAACCCAGTAAGCTCCACATCCCCGGAGTTGAATATCTGGACCGTAAGCTTTCCACTGGCGTAGTTCGCATTCTGTATAAGTATGCTCGCCTTTGAGCAGAGAGAAAGCTCTGATCTCTGGTTTTCCACGAACTGCGTGGCCCATGCTGCAAGAATACCAGCCACTATCATTGTGAATGCTATCAGCATTATGACAGCAATGAGCGAAGATATGCCTTTCATTCTCCTCATATAATTACTCCTTCACTATGTCGTTTTTCACAATCTTCCCCACGGATGCAGGGCACGCTTCATTCATTACCTTTATCTCCTCTGCCGTCGCTCCGGATAATGAGTAGTTTCCGTCAACACCGTCAAGATTTAATATTATCAATGCCGTTCTCTGCTCCCCTAGAGGATTGCCTGCTGTAATGCTGGGGCTCATCGTCAGATCGGCTGAGGTAGAATTATATAATACGACAGCCGTGGCATTCATTATCTGCACACTGAATCCGTAAAGGCCCAGCTTTCCCATGTTCGTGATTTTTATGGTGAGGTTTGTGTCCGAACTCGTGTATTTCGCGGAATCTATTCTGTAGGTTGAATATGAAGAGCAAGAACTCACCCCGCTCATTTCCCTGTTCATCCACTGCATCACCCAGCTGGACACCATTACCCCGACAGCTACGCTCAGTGCGATCAGTATTACAGTGGCTATTACGGGAGATATGCCTTTCATCCCCATATAATAATGTTTGTGGAATTGGTTAATATATATTGTTATTTGTTTTTCGCGTAAATCAGACAACCAGCGAAACCCTGGGGAAAAGCTTTAAAGAGGAAGAAAACAAAAAAGGTTCTTATGAAAAATGGGGGTTGACATGACTGACAAGATGATTTACCTGTTTGGAGAAGGAGATACCAAAAACAAAAATCTGCTGGGAAACAAGGGAGCATGCCTTGGAGAGATGGGCAGAATAGGTCTTCCGGTGCCTCCGGGTTTCACAATAGTTGCCCCCATATGCATCGAGGTCAACAAGGCCGGAAGGCTCACGGATGACATGCTTAAGGAGATAGAGAAGGCAGTTTCCGCCATAGAACAGAAGACCGGGAAAAAATTCGGAGACGGCACAAACCCGCTTCTTCTGTCTGTAAGATCAGGCTCGGCCGCATCAATGCCCGGCATGATGGACACCATCCTCAACCTCGGGCTTAACGAAAAGGCCGCTTCAGGGCTCGCAAAAAAAACAGGTGACGAGAGATTCGCGCTCGACTGCTACAGAAGGTTCATCCAGATGTTCTCCAACGTGGTCCTCGGACTTGACCATGAAAAATTCGAGAAAATCCTGGAGAAATACAAGAAGGGAAGACAGGATACCGACCTTACTCCGGCCGACCTGAGAATGGTAATAAAGGAATACAAGTCACTGGTTGAGAAGGAGACGGGGAAGCCGTTTTCAGATGAACCAAAAAAACAGCTGATTATGAGCATATTAGCAGTCTTCAACTCGTGGAACAACAAGAGGGCGAAGACGTACAGAAAGATCCATGGGATACCTGAAAACATGGGAACGGCTGTAAACATACAGACCATGGTTTTCGGGAACATGGGATGGGATTCCGGAACAGGCGTCGGCTTCACGAGAAACCCGTCCACGGGAAAGAAAGAAAAATACGGGGAATTCCTTTTCAATGCGCAGGGAGAGGATGTGGTTGCCGGAATAAGGACCCCCCAGCCGGTCGAAGAGATGAAGAAAAAGATGCCAGCGGTTTACAGCCAGCTCTCTGAAATCTATGAAAGGCTTGAAAAGCACTTCAGGGACATGCAGGATTTCGAATTTACCATAGAGAGGGGGAGCCTGTATATTCTCCAGACAAGAAACGGAAAAAGGACTGCCCAGGCGGCCGTCAAGATAGCCGTAGACATGGTAAAGGAGGGCTTCATAACGAAGGAAGAAGCTCTCCTCAGGGTTGATCCGAACTCAATAAACCAGCTGCTTCATGAGAGGCTTGACCCCAATGCGAAATATGAAGTGATTGCAAAAGGTCTGGCGGCATCCCCGGGGGCAGGCACAGGAAGAGTTGTATTTACCGCCGACGACGCGGTAAAGATGAACGAAGATGGAGATGACGTGATTCTTGTAAGAAACGAGACATCCCCGGAAGACATCCACGGGATGCATGCATCAAAAGGAATCCTGACCGCAAGGGGAGGGATGACGAGCCATGCGGCCGTGGTCGCCCGCGGCATGGGAAAGCCATGCGTTTCCGGATGCGAGAGCATAAGCGTTGACGTAAAGAATAAATCATTTTCTGCAGGCGGCAGGAAGATAATGGAGGGGGATTACATAACCATCGACGGGGGCATGGGACACGTAATACTCGGAAAAATAAGCACGGTGGAGCCCTCCATTTCCGGGGAGTTCAGGGAATTCATGGAATGGGCAGACAAGGCAAAGGTTCTTGGCGTGAGGACAAATGCGGAAACGCCAAAGGATGCCCAGACCGCCAGGGACTTCGGGGCCGAGGGGATCGGCCTCTGCAGGACAGAACATATGTTCTTCGCCGAAGACAGGCTGCCATGGATGCGCAGGATGATAATGGCAAAAAACAGGGAAGAGAGGAAGGAGAGCCTGGACAGGATAATGGCGATGCAGAAAGAGGATTTCATCAGCCTTTTTAGGATAATGAGCGGCCTGCCGATCACAATAAGGCTGCTTGATCCTCCGCTGCACGAGTTTCTCCCAAGCCACGAAGACCTGCTTGTTGAAATAATTAAAATGAAGGAGCGCAAACAGAATTCTGAAGAGAAGGAGAAAATGCTGAAAATTGTTGAAAACCTGAGGGAGGTTAATCCAATGCTTGGAAACAGGGGCTGCAGACTCGGGATAACGATGCCTGAGATATATGAGATGCAGGTCAGGGCAATAATCGAGGCGGCATGCGATATCAAGAAAAAAGGCATAACAGTAGCCCCGGAAATAATGATACCCCTGGTGAGCCACGTGAATGAGCTTAAGATGATGCGTGAGATGACCATAAGGGTCGCGAACGACGTAATCAAAAAATACGGGATTGACATCAAATACAAGGTCGGGACGATGATAGAGCTCCCGAGGGCATGCGTGACAGCGGATGAAATAGCTTCAGAGGCAGATTTCTTCTCATTCGGAACGAACGACCTTACGCAGACGGCATTCGGATTTTCCAGGGACGATGCCGAAGGCAAGTTCCTCAATAAATACAAGGAAATCGGAATATTCGAAGAAGATCCTTTCGAGGTTCTGGACAGGGCCGGAGTCGGGAATCTTGTGAAAACCGCGGTCCAGCTCGGGAGGTCAAAAAGAAAGGATCTCAAAATCGGAATATGCGGGGAGCATGGGGGAGAACCGAAATCCGTGGAGTTCTTCCACAACATAGGCCTCAACTACGTTTCCTGCTCCCCTTTCAGGGTTCCCATATCGAGGCTTGCCGCCGCACAGGCCGCAATAAGAGGCAGGGTGCCAAAGAACTGAATTTAAATACCCCGAACAACTATAAACAGCGAGGTGTCTGCATGGGTGTAAAGGTAAAGGACATAATGAAGAAGCATGTCGTCACAATAGATCCGGGCGTTAACATGCAGACGGTTTCTAAGATACTCACGAACAACCGGATAGGCTGCGCGGTAATAACGGAAAAGAACAAGCCTATCGGCGTTGTCACAACAAATGATATAGTCAGCCTTGTGGCTGAGAACAAAAACCTGAAAAAAGTCGTGGCAGGAGAATTCTGGAGAGAGAGGAGGAAGCCATTCATAACGACTTCCCCCAGCGCCACGATAATGGAAGTGACCAAGCAGATGATAAAAACCGGCATAAAGAGAATACCGGTAGTTGATAACGGGGAACTGAAGGGCATAATCTCGACAAAAGAGATACTTCTCGTATCACCCGAGCTTATTGAAATCCTTTCTGAAAAACTGAAGGCAAAGGTAGATTCCGTTGCAAAGCCGGATGAAGTAATATCCGGCCTCTGCGAGTCCTGCGACTCATATTCTGACGATCTGAAGAATGTGAACGGCAGATGGATGTGTCCGGACTGCATGGATGAGGATTAACCGCAGCCTGCAGGTCCGGGATTCTGCTCGCTCATCCAGTCTGACGGGGCGTCTCTGTCAAGAAAACCGTTTCTTGCTATGGTTTTGTTTTCGCCTGCATGTATGGTCCATTCCGGATATGCCTTGTTATACTTGCCTCCCCATGCTACAAAGTCTATTATTTTCCCTTCTGGATTTTTCAGGAATAGCTGGTCATTAGTGTTACTCAGTCTGGTTTTCAGCCCGTCGATACCAGGATTGCATCCGAACATCGTGAAAAACTCGTAATAATTTCTCCCTACGGTCACATAAGAATTCGCATTTATGAAAAAATCTTGCGGGAATTCCCATGATTCCGAGTTATCTTCCACCATCCATCCGGAAAGATTTACCGGTTCTTTTGATGGATTATATATTTCAATCCACTCCCCCACACTTTCATTAATCACGTCGTATCCAACCTCGGTGAACATGATGTGGAGCGAAACGTTTTGTGGTGGAGCAGTGAAATTCCCGCAATCCTGTGCGCAGATTAAGTTTTCCTCCTCTTCGCATATTCCGTTCCCGCAGCACGGAATCGTTTCATGATAATGACAGCTCTGAGATGTGTAATTGTAATAATCATCGGTGCACTGGTTCTCATCATTACAGTCCGGACAGTCTGAAGAAATCCCATATTCGCCATACTCGCATTGAGAATTTCCGCTGCATGGAGTGATATTCAGGCATACGCAAGTCTGGATATCCGTTTCCTGACAACTCCCGCAGGTTATGCTGCATGATGTGCAATTCTCGATAAATTCCGGTTTTTCCCGTGTAGTATTGCATGAGTTTACATCGCTGCACGATCTTGTTTTTGAACCATCAAGACATATACTCCATCCGGAGCAGATCCAGGACTCCTCGCATACTATTTTAATTCCATGCCCGGAGCAATCCGGTTCGCATGATGTGCAATCATCGTTTCTCAAAAAACTTTCGCAGCTTGAAATATATCCGTCTTCGCAGGTTTTTGTGAAATTTCCGCATGTAATGCTGCAGTTATGGGGTATTGCCTTCCTGTTCCCGCTCCAGTCCGCGGGTGAGCGGCCTTCTCCGGTTCTCTTGATTGACATCCCCTCATCCGCGGACACAATCCAACCGGGTGAAAATTCCCTCCAGTAAACAGCGTCGATCACAACCCCTCCCCTGTCTTTCAGAATCAGCTGGTCACCCTCATTGTTCAACGTCCTTGTAAATCCGGAAATGTCCGGATGGCATCCGTATTCCTCATAAAACCCCTGGTCGTCTCTCGCGATCGTCACGTATTCCTTGGGATTTATGACAACATCTTCCGGAAATTTCCACTCAAAATCATTGTCGGAAATGGAATATCCGGTCATATCGAAACCCCCTCCAGTCGGGTTGTAAATCTCGAACCACTCCTTCTTGTTTTCCGGCGTTTTTGCATCGTACATAACCTCGTAAAAAACCAGAGATCTGTTGGGGCAGTCTGCTTCGCAAACAACGGATGTCTCGTTTATTTCGCAGAATTTGTTGCCGCAGCACATGTTAACCCGGATGCACGCGCAGGACGATTTTTCCCGAACTTCGCATATGCTGCATGAAATAAAACAACCACTAGTTTGTGGATTTGGATGCGTTACCTCCCCTGTCCGGTTTTCTTCAGCCATTTTCCCCGGTTCCTCTTCGGATAAATTCAGTCCTGACTCATTCTGATTAACTGAAATATTCTCACCAGCAGAAACTTCATCAAAAATCACCGGAACATTCTCTTTCGCGATGTTCCCCGTTTGGCTGATGCAGCCGGATATAATGACCAGAATAAGCAAAATTGATGCCGGAAAGCATGCTTTTATTGCCTTTGGCAAAAGCATGTTAAATATTAAATATATTTACATATTAAGTAATTACTTGGGCCCGTAGCTCAGTTGGAAGCCGAAGAAGCGCATCGGCCTGCAATAGAGCGGTAGCCTCCTAAGCTAAAGGTCGGGGGTTCGAATCCCCCCGGGTCCGTGCTTAAGAATAAAAAACTCGCCGCCAAATATTATACAGGGTGAGTTTTGTGACTAGGATAATAGTTGTTTCTTCCGGCAAGGGCGGAGTTGGGAAAACCACTCTTGTTTCCAACCTTGCTGCAGCGCTTGCTAAACTGGGCAAATCCGTAATAGTGATGGATTCAAACCTGACAGCGTCAAACCTGGGGATTCACCTGGGAATACATCTCTACCCAAACACGCTTCAGGACGTGCTCGAGGGCAAGGCCTACATAAAGGAGGCCATGTATTTCCACAAGGCAGGGTTTACAGTGATACCTGCCGACATATCGCTGAGAAAGATGACCGATATAAAATCCCACGAATACCTCGGCATATTTGACAAGATAATGAGCGGAACCGATTTCATCATTATAGATTCTCCGGCAGGCCTGGGCAAAGACACCATTTCTGCAATAAGAGCTGCGGACGAGATAATAGCAGTAACCAATCCTGAACTCCCGGCAGTGACTGATGCGCTAAAACTCACGGTTATAGCTAAAAAATATGGCACCCACAACCTTGGCGTCGTGGTAAACAGGGTAAAAAACGAATCTCATGAAATACCTGTCAGCCATATAGAAAGCATGATGAACGTCCCTCTTCTCGGCAAGGTTCCCGAGGACAGGGCGGTGAGGAAATCCATCTCCATGAAGGAACCAGTAATCCTGTTCTCCCCGAAATCACCCGCATCGCAGCATTTCATGGCGATAGCTTCAAAGCTTATCGGAGAGGATTACCGCCCAAAAATATCCATCAGATACAGGATTTTCCCATGGACTAGGTGAATAATCATTTTTTTGTAAGTTCAAGAACATCTGTAAGATTCAGTTCAAAACACGCCACAGGATTTTCAAGGCCGAAATTCTCAAGAACCTGGGGATGGATCTCCCCTATGTATGCGATTGGTCTGTCCTTCAAAAAGACCCTCCCGGTCCTTCCGCGAATGAAAGAATCATGCTCTATCTCCCTGATTTCATATCTGGCGCCTATATAATCCATAAGGTAATCCAGTGCCTGCTTTGCCTGGGTGAAACCGGCGTCTTTTCCGGAAACAGCCCATGCAAGCCTTACCGGATTCAGGCTTCTCGTTTCCGCGGTCCTGTCAGGAATTATAACCTCTCCTATCTCGAATACCTGCTGCGGATATTCCTTCTTGCTGTTTTTGCCAAGGAATTCCATTATTGAAGGTATGATCCATGTCCTGAATATGCACCAGTTTTCTGATACCGGGTTCTCCAGTTCCATGGCCTCCACTTCCCTGAGGCACATTTTTCTTATGAGGTTCTCCCTGCTGGTCAAATAATATGAAAGAATCTCCTGAGCCCCGAGACCTACCATAACCTCCCGGACCTCTCCGGAAAACCTGTTTATTTTTGTCATACTGCCGGAGGTTGGTATTTTTGGAAAAACCGGCTCAATTTTGTTGTATCCGTACCTTATTATTACATCCTCCACCACGTCAGCCGGATGCATTATATCCTGTCTGTATGCCGGATAAATCGCCTCCAGTTTATTTCCCTTTATTTTAACATCATAACCAGCCTTGAGGAGCAGATCCTCTATGCCTGGCGTGCTTATTTCAAGCCCGGATCTTTTTCTTATATAATCCAGATCTACTGTAATTTTCCCGGGAGTCAGGTCAGGCGTCGTTATATTTTCATCCGGGAAAACAACCTCAACCGTTTCGATCCTTCCACCTCTCTCCGCAAGTGCCGATACCATTACGTTCAGTCCCGGAATAAGGAACTTCAGGTCGAATCCGGAGCACTCTATGAACAGATCCTTTGTCTCTGATGTAACCTTTCCGGTATAGTCTGAATTTATTACCGGCGGCATGGAAAGCACGTTTCCGGCACCGTCAATAAACACAGGATATTTCCCCAGACCTTCGAGAAGATGCCCGTATTCCTGGCCTTTCGGGTGCTTTGAAAGTATCTCGCGCAGCGTCATCTCCCTGTCAAATCCCAGCGGGACGAATTTCATATCTTCAGGACCGTAAGCCCTGAATGTTATAGGCGATTTTATCCTGTGAAAATCATACACCCCGATGGCAACATCCCTTCTCTTCCTGCCGAATGTCTCGCAAACCTTTTCCTGGAGCTGTATCATCTGTAAAAGAAACTCATCATCTATCTTGAGACCCCTCACTACGGCGCATACGGTCTTCGGTCTTATGTTTTTCAGACTACTGTCCACAATGACCTTAAGCCCCGATTTTTTGATATCATATCTCCGGAGACCTTTCTTGGCTGAGCAGCATGACCTTATCTCTCTCGCAATGCCTTCTGCTGACCACAAATCAGGCCTGTTAGTGTCCGCGATCTCCAATTTTATTCTGTCGCCATCAATGCCTTCAATCTCACCTTTTGCATACTGGAGATAATCTCCAAATTCCTTAGCCGTCATCTTCTTACCCACGAGCCTGCAGATGTCTTTTAGCGAAACCTCTATGGTAGGCATCAGAAAACCCCCTTAGATTCCCTCAGGAATTTAATATCGCGTGAGAAGAGATCGCGTATATCGCTTACTCCCATCTTCAGCATGGCGAGCCTGTCTATGCCGAAACCCCATGCTATCACAGGCTGTCTGACGCCCAAAGGCTCTGTAAGCTCCGGCCTGAATATGCCTGCCCCGGCAAGCTCCATCCATCCGAATTCCGGATGCTTGACAGATATCTGCACTGAAGGCTCAGTGAAAGGGAAATAATCCGGAAGGAACTTCACATCTTTTATATCCGTCATCTCGAAAACAAACTGCTTCAGCAGGCCGAGAAGATGCCTGAATGAAAGAGAGTCATCCACAACGAATCCTCCAAGCTGGTTGAATTCAACCCCGTGCCTGCTGTCTATCACATCAGGCCTGAAACACCTGACGAGGGAAAAATATTTTCCGGGGACCTCTACGCCTTTTGCGAGGAACCTCGGAGAGATTGCAGTATCGTGCGCACGTACAACCAGCTGGCTCGCTGTTTTTTCGCTCCATTTATATCGCCATCCAACAGAATCGGTTTTCCACCCGTTCTCATGAGCGCCCTTTACCGGATCGACAATCCTCTTCTCAGGAAGTGTGCCGTGGCTGGTGTTTTTTATTTTGTAGCTGGCGCTCCAGTCCCTTGCGGGATGGTTCTGTGGCTGGAAAAGGGCATCAAAATTGTAGAATTCCAGCTCTATCACCGGGCCATCCATTTCCACGAATCCCATCTCCACAAGCTTCTGTCTTGCAGCCTCTATGAAGTGGCTGTATGGCTGTTTTTTTCCGCCGAATATTTTAGGAACGTTTATTTTTATATCATACCTCCTGAATTTCTTTCCCTTCCAGGATTTGGCCCTTATCATCTCCGGAGTAAGCCTTTCAAGTAGATCCTCCCGAGAACCGGAACCTCTGAATTCCGCAGCGACCGACCTTCCGAATTCCGTCAGTGACCCTGACTTGATTTTTTCCACATCCTTCCTTATCACCATCTTCCTCTGCATGAGCCTTGAATACAAAGACCTTTCCTGCTCCGTGAGAGAAGAAAAATCCCTTGGAAGTGTTGAAAGAAAATCCTGCTCCGGGAAACCCTTCTGTAGAATACCTTTCCTCTCGGCAGTGGGCCCTATCTTATCTCCCAGCACTGTGATGGCATATCTGGATTTGAGCACCCCTATGCATTTTATCATCTCGTCATCCTTCAGGCCGGTCTTATTCTTCATCTCGTTATATGTTGCCTCCCTTTCGAGGGACTCCAAAAATCTCCTTTCAGGCAGGCCGGATTTGACGTAAATCTTCCCGTTCTCATCCAGAGCGACAATCTCTCTCGTGGCCGTTTCTATCTTTATAATCCCTTTGTTTTCCAGCCACTGGAGCGCCCGCATGGCTTCCACTTCTTTGAGTCCGGACTTTTTGGCCAGATCACCCAGCAGAATAACATCCTTTATCAAAGGAAGAACCTTCCTCTCCAGAGGATGAAGAGATTCTATGATCATTTTTGTTTCCATGAATCTAATTAAAACCGGATAAATTAAAAAGGTTATTAGAAGTCACCGGAGCAGTTATTGAAGAAAAAGAGAGGTTTATAAAACATCCGGACACTGAATAATTCTATGGACACAAACAGATACAATGAGATGTTCTATTCAGATATCTTTGGAAAAGATTCTGACAAATATTACAAAATACAGAGAAGAAAGATAGCTGAAATACTTTCGATGTTCAGCCTTCATCCGGATGGGAGAATACTGGATATAGGATGCGGAGATGGGTTCATAACCAGGATGATAGGCAGGAAGACAGGAGCAATGATGTCCGGGATAGAGATAAGTAGCAGTGCCGCAGAGACGTCGAGAAAGGGGGGCGTCGAATGCAAGGTGGTGAATATAGACAGGGAGAAGATACCCTACCCGGAAGGTCATTTCGATGCTGTGTTCTGCGGAGATATAATAGAACACGTTTATGATACAGAAGGACTTCTAGAAAACGTTCGTTCCGTTCTAAAAAAAGACGGGTACCTTATAGCCACAGTGCCGAACATAGCTTCATGGTACAACAGGGGGTTCCTTCTTATAGGTATGATGCCTACATGGATAGAATCGTCATCGAAAACATTTACCGGAAATCCGATGATAAAAAAAGGAGTGGGCCACATACATGCCTTCACAAAAAGGTCACTAATAGAACTACTCAGGCTAAAGGGGTTCAGGATAGAAAAGGTGAAAGGATGCCCGGTAATGGCGGACGGAACGAGATCCAGATCCAAGGAGAGCATATGGAACAATGTTGATTCATTCTTTGCAAAAAAAGCAACACTTGCCTCCACAATCATAGTAAAAGCTAAAAAATAAATACTGATAGCGATTAAATATAATTACCGATCATCATGAACAGCAAGATATTTTTCAACAGCATAACGATAAGTCTGCCTAAGAACGTCATTCAGTTTTTGCTAGGCATAATCCTGTACTGGCTTATTATTGACGTGCCGAATACATACACAACACTTTTCGCCCTTGCCGGTTTCATAATAACATATTCTTCCGTGTACCTTTTCAACGACATTTTTGACCATAAGGAAGATGTTTCCGACAAGGAAAAAATGAAATGGAAGCTTATCGCAAGCGGGCACCTTAAAAAAAATACCGCCTGGGCGATTACTTCGCTGCTCATAATATGCGGCCTCTCGATATCTTTTTTGGTGAGCAGATGGTTTTTCCTTATGATGGTCATCCTGCTTTTCCTTAACCTGCTTCATTCGTCTCCATGGACAAGACTGAAAAAGAGGTTGTATATAACCTCAGTTAACATGACCATCATAGAATTTCTTAAATATTCGTGCGGATGGTTCGCCCTCACGACCAACATAGCCAAATTCCCGTTCTGGCTCATATTAGCATTTTCGCTTGTGTATACGGCAAGCTACATAATATACAAGTTCAGATTCAAAGGACATAACATAAGAAGCAACAGGAAACTATTCATAGGCTTTGGGGTTTTGGGAATTGTATCATATGCAATATCATTCATGCTTTATGGCTTCCCGTTGAGCATGATATTTCTTGTTGCCATACCCGTCGGTATACTCCTTCTGCTCAAATACATGAATGTGAAAATACACAAGATAAGCAATATGCTTATAATAGAATATATGCTTCTCCCGGTTGTGATAATATCATTTATAATGCTCACCATACCTTTCATAGACAACACAAATGACATGATTGCAAAAAACATAGGAAACTACACGGAAATCATAAAGGGAAAAATACCCCCCGACATAATGAAGCCGCTTAAAAACATATCTGACAGTCTGGAAGGATACGAAACCCTGGAGGATATAGAAAGGAACATAAACAGGAGCATAGAGAATATGACAGGATCTGTCAGATGATTTTTCTTTTCCTCAGGAATGTTTTTATGTGAGGTCTTAAACCTGACTTTTCACCGATTATTCTGGTGCGCCCATTTTTTATTGCATTCAGTATCACGTTTTTGTCCGGCTTGGAATCTATGATCGTGTATGCCCTCCCGAACTCCTCTATGAAGTGCGCGTCTGATCCTGCAACCATTGGCAGGCCCATTTTTTTGGCGAGCGAGACGTTTTTTTCATTGAAAGACCGGATGAGGGTTCTTGAGTTGAACCCCTCGACAGCATCCACATACCTTATAACGTCATTAACTGAATTTCCGGCACCTTTCCTGAATATGTCAAAGACGTGCGGAATTATTACAAAACCACCCTGTTCTTTGGCGAGTCTGCACGCTTCGGCGAGTTCAAGTTTTTTCGGAAGATTTTCCTTTGGATTCAGTATTATTATTTCCCCCTTCTTTGTCAGCAGCTCTACCCCGCGGAAAACAATTAGTTCCTTATAATATTTTTTTGCGGAGGCCTCAACCTCCTCAAACCCCTCAAGAGTGTTATGGTTGGTTATTGCTATCACGCCTATTCCAAGCCTTTTTGCCGCCAGAACAAGCTCTTTTGGGTCTATGTTCGAGTCCTTTGAATAGTGCGTGTGAACGTGAAAATCAGCCTTAAGCATAGATATTTCTTAATGCCGGAAAGCTAATAAATCTATATAATAAAAAATTCACAGTCTGGCCATAGGTGATGATTTGGATAAATACAAAGAGATAATCGAGCTCGCTGACAGGAGGGCGATATTTTTTCCAGCCGCTGAAATACACAAGCCTTTATCCGGGTTCTGGGATTTCGGTCCAATCGGGGCGTCCATCCGGAGGAAAATAGTGGACCTGTGGAGAAAGGAAATAGTTAGAAAAACAGATTCTATCGAGATGGAAGGATGCGTGATCCTTCCAAAGCAGAATTTCGAGGCCTCGGGCCACCTTAAGTCATTCTCAGACCCTGTCGTTGTATGTTCCAAGTGCAGGAAGAGTTTCAGGTCGGACAAGATTATTGAGGAAAAGCTTAAGAGGGAGATACCTGAATCTTTGCCAGAGCACGAATTCGACGCCATGATAAAGGAACATAAGATAAAATGTTCTGCCTGCGGCGGAGAACTGGGAAAGACTGAGAGATTCAATATGATGATGGGCCTGAGTGTCGGCCCTGTTTCAGAGGGATATAACTCATATCTCAGGCCGGAAACATGCCAGTCAATATTTTCCAGCTTCATGAAGATATATAAGAGCTCAAGAGTCTCGCTTCCCCTTGGAATTTCCCAGATGGGAAAATCGTTCAGGAACGAGATATCCCCAAGACAGTCTCTGGTGAGACTGAGAGAAATAACGCAGATGGAAACGGAGGTATTCTTCAATCCTGATAAAATAAATGAAGTCCCCGGCTGGGATAAATACAAACACTACAGGCTTCGCCTTAAGCTTATCGGAAAGGATACAGAATCCATATCCTGCGCAGATGCCGTGAAAAATCACCTCATATCAGGAAAGCTTGTTGCGTACTATCTTGCCGTGACACAGCAGTTCTTCGAGAAGTGCGGGTTCAGCACAAAAGAAATGCGCTTCAGGGAACTTGAAGACACAGCAAAGGCATTCTATTCAAAGGAAACATGGGATTTCGAGGTGAACAGCTCTGTAGGATGGCTCGAGCTCGTGGCGAACAACTACAGGACCGATTTCGACCTCAGCTCCCATTCAAAGGTTTCCGGGGTGGATCTTTCAGTGGTGGAAGACGAAAAGAAATTCATCCCCCACGTCTGGGAGATATCAATGGGGCTCGACAGGATTTTTTATTACGTGCTTGAGAATTCAATGGACGAAAGGGATGGCAAACCAATATTCAAGTTCCCGTATTATCTGAACCCTCTCCATGTGGTCATACTCCCTCTTGTGAAAAAGGACGGGATCGGGAAGAAGGCAGAAGAGATAAATGAGATGCTGAAAGGAAGGTTCGAGACCAAATACGACGAAAAGGGATCAATCGGAAAGCGTTATGTAATATATGACCAGTTAGGCATCCCTCTTGCGGTTACAATAGATTATGACACAATAGAAGACCAGTCGGTCACTCTCAGGGACCGGGACACGCAGAAACAGGTGAGGGTAAAAATAAAGGATCTGGAAAATTCGATAGAAAAATTCTTCTCCGGGGAAAAGCTGGAAAAGCTTGGGAAGCCCGTCAGCCAGTCCGTGAAAAAGCATGAAGCGGATGGTCCAGACTGATCATGAGAATCAAAAAATATTTATGTTTTTATCTCTTTAATCTCTGTCTTCTTTTCCAGATCTTTTTTTTGCCAGATTTCTTGTAAACCTCTGTTTCAAGCCTGTCTATAAATCTTTTCATGGCTTTTGTGGCATCCCACTCGTAATCATTTGCATAAAACATTCCCTTGCCCGTCACAAGCCTGCCGTGGACCGAATATTTCATCCTGTTTCCGTCTTTTTTGTAGCTGTACCTGTCCACGTGTATTGCTATGTAATTAACGGGGAGAATCTTTAGCATCTTGTCGAGGAATGTGTTTATCATCTCGTCTATCTTCATTTTTATGAAGCTGTCCTCTTCGCTGAGCCCGCTAACGCGCACATAAACGGTTTCCATCGTCCTCCCTACAAGCTTCAGTATGTCCTTGACCGTTATCATTCCAAGGAACTTCCCGTCTTTCTCGACTGCTGCGGTGGTCATCCCGGTTTTTATCATGGAGTTTGCGATTGTTTTTATGCTGTCTTCAGGTCCTGACCTCAGGAAATTGTTTTTTGAGAGAGATGACGCAGAGACATCGTCAAGAATGATTTTTTCTCCATCCTTCTCCCCTCTCTGTGCTTTTCGCCTTTCCGTGAATGCACCAAGCATGCCAAGGCTGTCTATAAGGCCAACAATCCTGCTCTCCTCATCAAGCAGCGGCATCTTTGAGACGGAAAAGTCTTTCATTGTGGAAAGCACAGTATTGACATTGTCGCTTGTGCTTGCGCAGAACGGGAAATACATCACATCTTTTGCCTTCTTTCCCGCGAACACATCATCCTTTATGAATTTAAGAAGGTTTGTTTTATTCACAACATAAATGCTGTTCTTGTAGATTACCGGTATGGTTTTGAGATCACTCACGAGCATCTGATTGATGACATCCAGAAGCGGCGTGTCTGAAGAAATTGGGTTTATCTTTTTCAGAAAATATGACGCCTTCACGCTTGACGGGTCGTTGACCCTCCTTTTGTTTATGTCTTCCGCGGTGACTACCCCGAGGAACTCCTTATCCATCACTATGGCTTCCTCCTTCCCTTCCTTTATCATAAGGAAAGCCACGTGAGTTATAGCATCATCTGGCCTTACCGTCATGGCTGGTTCCAAAATGCTCTCTAGCTCTTTAGTCATAATCTCAAAGACCGGATTTCTTTATTTTCTTTATCTTTTTGGTTATGTAGCCCGCTGTAACGTTCCTGATCTTCTTTGATTTTATTTTTTTAAATTCTGCCATTCTTTCCTTGTTTTTTGCAAAATCATCACTAAAAAGACCGCCATGCTCCTTTATCAGTTCATTCCCTAACGCCTTTACAGCAACTGATTTTGTTCTTCCCATAAAACCACTTATGACATATATTCTTTTTAAATGTATTAAAAGATTTTTATCTGCAAATGTCCGAAAAGCGAAAATGCTGTGTATCCTATCACTATCAGAAGAATGGAGTGTTTTAACCCGGATATGGCCGATCCTTCAGCCATCTTGCCGGTAGCCAGCCCCGCGAAGAAACCCTGAACTATTATGAAATTAACGAAAGTCTGGGTAAATAATTCCTTGGGTACTGCGGCCCTGGAGGTTTCGGACCCGAATGCATCAGTGTTCGTTTCAGAGAGCGGCGGTATGAGGAATGTCTGCAGAATTATAAGAATGAATATGAAAACAAAGAATATCATATAAGAGGTCACGATCTGGCTCTGAACCGAGACCGACCTCTCCTGTTTTATTTTATTCAGCTCTATGAGAGATTTTCCTATGGCCTTCAGGGTGTCAGAAAGTTTCCCCCCTATCTTATATGTTTCTATTATCGTGCTGACGCTCCTTTTTATGGGTGTCGATTTCACGTTGTCAGCGAACATGATCAGTGCCTTTTCGAAAGGCATGCCCCAGTCGACCCTGTTGTGAACATCCTTGACATGCTTTGTGAGCGATCTGTAATCCCTTTTCGTGGAGTGTTTCAGCGCCATGGGAAGGGTCATTCCGGAATCTATGGCTTCCGTGATATCATTTATGAAAAGGATGAACTGCTCCTCCATCTCCTTGTTTATTTTATATCCGGAGTAGAACATGAGGAAGGGCGGCACAATCCCAACCAGACCCCCCAAAACGTTCAGAAATGGGGAGAATATAGGATATTTATCGGAAATGAAGAAGAAGTTAAAAAATATTATGGCTGCGCCTGTTATTAAAAAACCCATCTCGATTGCTATTTTTTTGTTGTTGTGAGCCATTTTCTAAACACCCGGATATGTTATCTGGAGGAAAGCCAGATATGAAACGTTCATGATCGGGAGCACCAGGAATGTCATTAATGCTATGGCATCTGGTATCTCCAGCCCCAGAACCCTGCCTCCTATTATAAGCATTGTTGAAAGAAGAGAAAGCATCATCAGAGGTGCCGCCACAAGGAGCGCCGTATACAGGTCTGCATACGTGGATAGCGTTTTAAGGTATTTCTCTCTTTTTATTCTGTATTCGAAAAGGGCCTTGTCAGACATGACCTTCAGATATTCGTCAAGATTTCCGCCTGTTTCTATTGTGGACACGATTCCAAGCAGAAGATCCCTGAAATTCTTTGATGGTGTCCTGTCTGCCACGTTCTTCATTGCATCGGCAGAGCTCATCCCAAAGGTCTTTATGTTCCTCATGATCATTTTCGCCTCATTGGATATTTCCCCGTATTCCTTGAATCCCGTGAGAAGCTCGAACATGAATTCCGGGGGTATCCCGGAGGATGATATGGCAGCCATGTGAGTTGTGGCGAAAGGAAGGTTGTTGTCTATGTTCTTTTCTAGCGAATCCTCCTTCTGTATCGGATATATGTAGAAAAACACGAACGTTATGGCGGATGACATAATCGGGAAGAACACCATACAAAACACGTGTATGACAACGGGAAGCTTTATCAGTGATGTTAAGACAAAATACACTGCGAAAAAGGATGCCACTCCGATTATGAATGTGGTGAAAAATATGACAGCTATCCAGGTTCTCAGCAGAATGTTTATGTTGGCATTTTTAAGATGTGGCTCCAGCTTTTTGAAAGATTTCATGCACCTTTCCGCGGCCCACCCAAAAAACACCATGGACAGCTTCTTGTAGATCTTGTAAAGAGATGGCATGATTAATATTTGTCTCTCCCTAAATAAAATCAAAAGCCAGAAAGGCATGCCTATTTTCATATAACTGACTGAAAAAGAGAGTGCAGGAGGCATGCCCAAGGTAGACCCCATGAATAGGCACAGGTTTTTCCGTAATACCTTCTCCACTCCGCTACCCCGAGAGCGTCATCAAAATAACTTAAGGCTGCTCCATTCCTGGCCTGACCTGGTTCGCTATATTAACGACCCCACGGGACAGAGCTTCTCAGTCAGCAATACGGGCCTGGGACTGTCCATGAAGCCATCCAGAGGCTACAATCGACCGTAAAGACCGTTTGTCACCCGAAGGTGCGGCAGGCCTAGCTCCGCGATCGGAGGCCCCCTGCAATAAAGTCTCTGTATGCGTTATTTAAATACGTTTATGAGGCCTCCGCCTGTTTTAAAACACCGCCGGAGAATAGAATAAAATGAAGAAGCTGGCTGCCTTTGCAATCATATTAACAGTCTTTTTTTCGGCAGGATGGATGCTCGGAATGCAGACCAGCAGCGTGACAATAACAGTGGTTAACGAAACCAGGCCTATACAGAGGATATTTTACGAGCCCTACCAGCCGGAAAATATCACGATATCTACCATAAAATTGCCTGCAGTTGATGAATATGGTAATGGTGTCACCACGCTTCTTCATGTCCAGATTTCCCCGGGCAGCGGCCGCGTGTTAGCGAACATGAACCGCCTGCTTTTCTGGACAGACACCCAGAACAGCATAAGGACCGCGAGGAAGGTGGCAGCCGACATAACGGGAGTGAATCTCTCAAATTATGACATAATCTACACGATCGAGACTAACGCCACTTCGGTGGAAGGCCCGTCAGCAGGCTCGGCTCTCACAATCGCCACCATAGCCGCGATAAGGGGCGCAAAAATAAACGATTCGGTCATGATCACAGGGACGGTCAACCACGACGGCACGATAGGCCCGGTCAGCAACATAATGCCAAAGGCGGTCGCGGCCAAATCAGCAGGAGCAAGCCTTTTGCTGGTTCCGCCCATGCACTCCAGTCAGGTCACCTACACGACCAAAAAATATTGCGAGGACATCGGCATTTCCAAGATATGCACAACCGAGCAGTTCCCTAACAATGTCAGTGTCTCGGATGAAGTCGGAATTAATGTGATTGAGATCAGAACCATAGAGGAGGCGCTGGAGTATTTCCTGATCAATGTCTAATCTTAATAACTTTTATAATTGCCCTTCTAATTTCACTTATGATTGACGTCCACGCGCACCTCTGCTTCCCCGATTTTGACCGCGATCGGGAGCAGGTCATCGCCCGATGCAGGGAAGAGCTAGCTGCGGTAATAGTGAGCTCTGCCCGCTATGACGAAGGTCTGGAAGCGCTTAAGACCCGGGAAAAACACAAGGGATTCATTTTCGTGACGCTTGGATATCACCCCACTGAAGGTACCAATCCGGATGGGGTTTTGGAATTGATCAGGAAGAACAGCGGCGAGATTGTTGGCATCGGCGAGTGCGGCCTGGACTTCCACTGGGAGCATGATCCGAAAAAGAGGGAGGGTCAGAAGAGGATTTTCTCCGAATTCATTGCCTTGGCGAAAGAGCTGAAAAAGCCCCTCGTGATCCACAGCTGGGACGCGGAGCAGGAGTGCTTCGAGATGGTGAAAACCTCCGGTCTGGTCTGCGTATTCCACTGCTTTTCCGGTAAGCCGGAGCTGGCTGAAGAGATTGTAAAAAACAAGGATTTCTATATATCGCTCTCAACGCTCGTCCTTTTCTCCAAGGACATAAGGAAGCTGGCTAAGGTTGTGCCGTTAGGCCAGCTTCTGCTGGAAACCGACTCGCCATGGCTTTCGCCAAACAAGGACGTCGACAAGAGGAACTACCCGTGGAACATAAAATTGTCCGCGTCCAAGATCGCGGAGCTTAAGGGCGTGGAGAAAGACCAGGTTCTCGAGGCGGCAAAGAGGAATGCGCAGAAGGTTTTTCATTTAAATCGCGGCTGACATAATTCTAATGTAATCACAGAGTGATTTTATGAACATTCTCGAATCCGCCAAGTCCATAATAAGGCAGAACTACGTATGCGATTCCTGCCTTGGAAGGCAGTTCGGAAACATGCTCAGCGGATACACCAACGCCGAGAGAGGGAGGGCGGTGAGACTTGCGCTCGCCATGGAATATGACAGGGAACCGTACAAAGCCGAACTGGGCAACTTCCACGGCATAAGGTTCAGGAAAAGCAAGGTTGTTCCGCCCGCCCCCGGCAAGTGCTCCGTCTGCAGCGATATATTCAGGCATCTCGAGAGGTATGCCGATCTGGCAGTGGCCAAGCTGAAAGGAGTTGAGCTCGATACGTTCGTGGTCGGATCGAGGCTCAGCGACGAGCTGGCGATGAAGGAGGAGACCATCTGGGAGACGGCAGGAACCAAAGGATCGGAACAGATGAAGTCTGAGATAAACCGCGAGCTGGGAAAGCTGATCGAGAAGAGGCTGAAGAAGCCGGCTGAAGAGAACCACCCTGATGTATCCATCCTGCTGGACCTTCAGGCGGGGGAGGTTGAGGTAAAGATCAACCCGCTCTATGTTTCAGGAAGATACAACAAGCTGGTCAGAGGCATTCCGCAGACAAAATGGGAGAGATACAAGGTAACAGTTGAGGATATCATAGTCAAACCATTCATGAAAGTGACTAAAGGAAATGGCCACGCGATGCATGCTGCGGGAAGGGAGGACATAGATGCCCGCTGCCTTGGGTGGAGGCCGTTCGTGATAGAGATAAACGACCCGAAAAAACGCAGGCTTGATCTCAAAAAGCTGGCCGCAGAGGTGAACAGGACCAAAAAAGTGGAGGTCAAGAACCTGGCCTTTGCCGACAGGCGGGAAGTGGTTGCAGTCAAATCAATGCGTCCTGACAAGGTTTATGTGGTCGTTGTAGAATTCGAGAAGCCCGTTGAGGGCATAGAAAGGGTTAAAAAGGTGAAAGGGCTAATAAAACAAAAGACTCCGGCAAGGGTTCTGCACAGGCGTTCCAACAAGCTAAGGGTTAAAAAGGTTAAAAACATCAAATGGAAAAGGATAAATACCAAGAAGTACCAATTTGAAATACATACCGACGCAGGCCTGTACGTAAAGGAACTTGTGAGCGGGGACAACGGTAGGACAACGCCCTCAATTTCGGAGATACTCGGCAACAGGGGCAAGGTACTTACGCTTGATGTTGTGAAGATAATGGTGAAATGACATGGTACGAAGATCAAAAGGTCTGAGAAGAAGGACGAGGAGAAAGCTTAAGAAGAAGTCAAACGAGAAGTTCAAGGTGACATCATATCTCCAGAAGTTCGAGCCGAAAGACACTGTGGTGATAAAGCTCGACCCGTCCTCGCAGAAAGGTATGCCTCACCCCATGTTCAAGGGGAAGATAGGCAGGGTCGTGGAGAAGAGAGGGAGCGCATACGTGGTCGAAATAACCTGCGGAAACAAGAAGAAGACGCTTATAGCCAGGCCTGAGCACCTGGCGCTTAAAAAATAAGATCAGGGTGATTTTATATGGAAATAAAGAGCGAGAAAAACGTGGACTGGATTTTCGTGAAAAAGGTCCTGTCAGACAAGGAAAAGGAAAAGGAGCTGGGCTATGAGCAGAAGAATGCTCTCGAACACTTGAGGAAGTTCTGCAAGCTTTCTGACAAGAAGGCAGCCTCCATAAGGGAGGAACTGGAGAAAATAGAGAAGCTTAAGGAACGCCACATAAATTACATAATGAATTTCCTTCCGGAGACGCAGGACGAGCTGAGGCTTATATTCTCCCACGAGAGGGTTGTCCTTTCAGACGAAGACAAAAGCAGGATACTGAAGATAATAAAGGAAAACAAGTGATAGGTTTTATAAATCCGGATTTTACCTTATACACAGGTGGAAGTATGATGATCAAAAAGGACCTAAAGAAGGACGAGAAGGCAGTGGTACTCGATTTCCTTACTCATGGGCATTACGACATGAAGATTTCCCAGCCCGTGGCCCAGGTAGTTGGGGAGGAATATTTCTCCCTTCTAGAAGTAATAGTCAGGGATGGCGTCCACCTCAAGGTAGGCCAGCGCGTCTACATAGGCGACGGGAAGAGGGACGAGGTCAAATTCATAAAGAGAAGGATGGAATTCAATGACCTCACAGGCGCCGCGAAGGAGGAGCTGGAGGACATAATAAAGGAGATAGTGGACGAGAAGCCTGACAGATTCCTCAGTTTCTTCAACAGCGCCGGTCCCATCACCACAAGGCTCCACCAGCTCGAGCTGCTCCCGGGAATAGGCAAGAAGCATCTCTGGGCGATCATATCGGAAAGGAAGGAGAAAACATTCGAGTCGTTCTCCGATCTCAAGAAAAGGGTCGCAATGCTTCCGGACCCGGAGAAGATGATCATAAGAAGGATCATGGAAGAGATGGAAGACAGTGACAAGTACAGGATATTCGTACCCAGGTTCGAGAAGTTGCACGAGCACGAGGGGCGGTACTAGTTCTGGAATTATTTACAGAGAATTTTCTAACCTTTCTTGACCTCTTTCAGTATGCTCTCGGGGTCTTTGTAGTAGTCGGAGACTATCCTTCCGACCTTGTTTATGTCCTTTACCTTGTTCTTGACCATCCAGAGCAGGATGCTCTTCTTCTCGCTCAGGTTCTCCGTGATCTCCTTGTCATTCATCCCTGAAAACAGCTTTATGTCGTTGATGACCCTCTGCGACTTGCTCCATTCGATTATCTTGTCATTCGACGGTATCCACTTGTGGATGGTGTTAAGCTCTATCTTAACCTCCTCCAGCCTGCCGCCCGGTATGAGCTCCGTTACTTCGAGAAGGCGACGGACACCTTTCCTTCTGTCCCTGTGCATGACAGCTATGAGCTGGAGCGACGTGAGAAGAGATGAAGGGATGTTTATCGGGGGGTTTACGAGCCTCTTGAACGTCTCTTCTGACGTGTTGGCGTGAAACGTGGAATAAACGGAGTGACCGGTGTTTATCGCCTCGAACAGGACCTCTGCCTCCTTGCTCCTCCTAATCTCTCCCACTATTATCCTGTCCGGCCTCATCCTCAGGGCGTTTATCATGAGCTCCAGCATGGTGACCTCACCCCTCCCCTCTATGTTAGGTGGTCTAGTCGTCATCGGGACCCAGTGCAGGAAATTAGGAAGCTGTATCTCCCTGGTGTCCTCTATGCTTATTATTCTCTGGGTCGGTGGTATGAACATCGTGAGCACGTTGAGGAAGGATGTCTTTCCGCTTGCGGTTCCTCCGGTGCACATTATGTTCATCTCGTATTGTATGGCCAGCCATAGGAAGGCCGCCACGTCCGCGGAGATGGTGTTGGTCTCTATGAAATCAGTTATCGTCCATGGAGTTCTTGCGAATTTCCTTATCGTCAGCGTGTTGCCCGCGGACGAGATCGGGAACAGCGTTGCATTAGCCCTGTCTCCGGTGGTCAGGTACGCATCCATGAGGGGATTGAGATTTGTTATCTGGGTGCCGACCCTCCTGCCTATCTGGGCGGAATAGTTGTATATCGCCGTCTCATTGCCTATCACTATGGTGGTTTTCAGCCAGCCGAATTTCCTGTGGTAGACCCAGACAGGCTCCTTGGAGCTGTTTATCACAATCTCCTCCAGATTCTGGTCCTTTATAAGGAATTCTAACGGCCCCAGGCCGAGAGATTCCTGCATTAATATGCCGACAAGGATCTGGCCGTCCTTCTCCGGAAGATGCGGCAGCTCCTTTTTCAGCATGTCCCCGGCCCTTTTAAGGAACTTCTTCTTTATGTCCTCCATGTTTTCCGGGTTGAGTATCTCGTCCGTGTTCAGGGTCATCTGGGTTACTATCTCCTCCCTGATTGTGTCTAAGACTGCTCTCGTCGCCTGCTCTATCTTGGGATAGCTGATCCTGTACGTTGGGACATACTCCTTCTTTTCCTGGGATATCCTTATTTCTGCCTGAATGCCTTCATAATCAACGGTGTACTCCTGATTCACATCCATCTGTTTGTCCATAAAATCACTTCTTCACTTCCTTCGCCTTCCTCTTTCTCGACTTTCTGAAGGACAGCACAGCCAGCGCAACTGCCAATATTATTATTGGCAGGAAGATCAGATAAACCATGGGAGGGTTGTTCCATCCCGGAGGAAGAGCAGGAATCCTCAGCCTGCCTGTATAGAGCAGAATGAAAAACACAAAAACAGCTATTATTACAACGTTCAGGAACATTGCTTTCTTCCCCTTCTTCTTTGTCTTTATTTTCGGGGAAAGCTGGAACTTTCTGAGTATAAGCACGGGCTCTCCGAAAGGCGGATAATGGAGCATTATGAGCTCATGCTCTTCGAGTATCCTTCCCCACTCCTCTATTTTTGACTTCGGGACCTTTAGCGTTTTCGCCGCATCCGTTACCCTGACCATCCCGTTCTTGGAAATTATTCTGTAAAGCTTGTCTATATCCGTTTCAAGATAATCCCCACCGCGCTCCTCGGCAACGGGCGTTTTTGTCTCAACATTTGCCGGTTTCATGACCTTTCCTGAAATTTTACTGACTATCTTCTTGATCCCGCTGCCCTTTGTCTTTCTCTCTTCATGCTTCTTTAACTCTTTCTTCTCCGGGGAAGCAGGATGTTTAGGGATTTCATGTCTTTTTTCTGAAGGATGACTTCGTTTCAGGGAAGGCTTTTTTACCTTGCTCTTTATCTTTTTCATGGCAACCAGAGGTCTGACCCTATGCTCTTTTTTTCCCGGATGTTTTGGAGCGGAATGCTTCCCCCTTTTTTTCAAGGCAGCCTTTTTCTGGGAAGAGCTTTTCAGCATGGATTCCCTGCTCCTTATCCTTTCAAGGAGCTTCTCCATCTCTTCTCTTCTCTTGTTGTCTGCCGCTTTCTTACCGAGAACCTTATCCGCCATTCTAACCCTCAAAAAGTTCAGTCAGGTTGTACCTGTCCGCAATGTTCTGATCTATCTTAAACCAAGTAGGGAGGCCCCTGACACCATAGCCAATATAATCTTGTACTGCGAAATATAAATAATCCAGAGATATCTGGTTTTCCCTTACGGGTATGCCATATGTTTCCAGCACCCTTCCATTTACGAACGTTTCCAAAGAGTTGGTTGCCGGGGTCAGCCCGCCTTCAAGTCTCTCCAGATAGTCAGGGCCGTTTCCCGGAAAATAGTAGCCGTTCTCCAGCTCCGCCTCTATGGGCATGTGCCACACCGCCTTAGTATCCTCATCAATATACATCCTTGAATATCCCGTGGCTGTCATGCTGTCGTTTATAGCTTCAATCGAGCTTGAATTCCCTGTTATGAAACAATTGGATGAGCCTGTGAGATTTGCAGGCGCCTCTATAACCACCCCGGCCCAGCAGCTGAAAACCACACCGGACGAGTTTTCCGCAACCAGTATTTTTTGCGTGTCGCACCCTCCCTTTTCAAAGCTGACCTCTCCGGAGCAGGAACCATCCCAGCTGTAGCCGGATATTAATATTTTTTTTGCACGATACGGATACGGGCTTGCCCTTATGCTCCTTGTCACGAGCCCGTTCGTGTTGAGCGGGAAGATGGGGTCCTCCATGCCTTCCGCGGAAACAAGGACACTCTTCATCAGGTTGCTCCTATCTATGCTGACCATGCCCAGCTGGTCCCTTACGGAAATGTTCATGTATGAAGAGAAGTTCATATAGAATCCATCCTGGTCGCTTATGGATACGTTTGAATAGTTTATGGAGAAAAGGAAGCTTGTTGAGAACCCGGAAATCCTTACCATCCAATCGGCCATGGTGTTATTCACCATTATAAGGGATTCGTTCCCGTAGAAGGTCCCGTTCTCCATCATCTCCTTTATCAGCGGAGCAGAATCATTCACAGGCTCCCCGCGGAGTATTATTTTGTCCCCGATCCCTATCAGCGCGCGCTTACCGGATGTCACCAGAGCCCGCTCGAAATCCTTCTC
>Ga0315274_10000914_pt1 | contig 45752 bp, 51 predicted proteins | sample YL17G02_20_MG_FD_203700 | JGI IMG/M metagenome (GOLD analysis project Ga0315274, IMG submission 203700) | Sediment microbial communities from Yellowstone Lake, YNP, Wyoming, USA - YL17G02_20 | ecosystem: Environmental > Aquatic > Freshwater > Lake > Sediment | place: USA: Wyoming | collected...
AAGCGCTTGCAATTATAACCAAACTGCCATTAACTTTTGTTAAGTTAACGCTTGGAGTGCTAAATGAAATCGCAGGAACAGCACGATCTATAATGTAAGTATAATTCTGGTTGATTGTAGCAACTGAATTGTTAGCCCATATAAATAAGTTGAATGTATTATTTCCGCTTATTACAACTGTGGCTGTTGATAAATTGGTTTCTCCACTGCCACCTCCGCCCCCGCCGCCACTTTCCCCTTCTTCATTATATTCAAACCAAGCATTGGTTGTTCCGCTGAAAGTTATGGTTAATATAGTGCCATTTAATACAATAGTGCCATTAGTCTTATCTACACTTATCGTAGGCAATGTGCTATTGACTGTTATCTGCAATGCACTGTTGGTAGCATTGTTGCCTGCTTTATCAGTTATGATAATAGTCAAATTATATATTCCATCTGTTGACGGGGCAGTTAATGTGCTGCTGTATTTGCTAGATGAATAAACTAAATCGCCCTGTGTACCATTTAATAATGTAGCAGCTGTACTTTCTAACCCGCTTAAACTATCTCTAGCAAATACATCTACATTAAATGGCATGTTCGCAGATATTAAGTTAGAACCAGAGACTACTGAGGTAATAATCGGACTTTCTGAATCATATTTGAAGATTTTTTGTTTATCCGGCTCAATGTTTAAGACATTATCAACAGCCCTATAGTAAATTATATTATTGCTCAAGTTTTCAGCTAAAACAAGCGTATTATTGATATTCATCCAATCGCCTGTTGATGAATTTTTCCATTGCGTATAATTAACCCCACTGCCAGATGTGTCTGTAGCAGTAATGTTAACCAAAGTAGGCGATCTTATCCAGCCATTTGAGTTAGCGGTGTTGTTTAATGTAATGTTTGAAACTGGGGTAGTAGTATCTAATCTTACAATCCATTGTTTGCTTATGCCTACATTGCCTGCCAAATCAGTACAGGTAACATTCCAAGGATATGCGCTATTAGTTGCTAGGCCTCTAGCTTGCACTTCTTTCATTGTGGCATTATTAACAGTTGAAGTGTATGTTACGCCATTAATGGTTAAAACACAGGATGCATTCGCACTGATTGCATCTATAAACATATAATTAAGTTTGGGTGATGTCGTAGGACGCCAGCTGTAATTATTAGGATAATTTAATGTTACGTTTGGAGCCACATCATCAACGACAATTTGTTTTTTCTGGCTATTATTTATATTTCCTGCATTGTCCGTAGCAACAACAGTCAAATTACAAACAGAATTGGACACACAACCAAGATTAGCTGCATTAGTTGTGAGTGTGTAAAGACCTCCAGTCAATGATAAATCGCTGTTGTTTATTCTCACGCTTGAAACACTTGCATCTGCCACATTAACAGATATAGTAAATATTTGGGCGCTGTTGACATAACCATCAGGATCATTCAAGGCTATATCTGCAACTCTTGGAGCAATATCATCAACAAAAATAGAAACAGAGATTATACTTGATTTGCCAGAGTCATCAGTTGCATTTATTATCAATGTGCATGTTCCTTCTGAGTTTTGCGTGCACCCTAACTGCGCAGGAGTTTTTGCTATGCTGAATGTTCCACCATATTGTAATGAACCAGTCATAGAAGTTCCATTAATTTTAACACTAGATAATTGCTTAATAGAATTTGGTTTTGCATAAACTGAAAAATTAATTAATGTTGTACTTTTAGCATATGTATTGTTCGCTTGGGCACTATTAACTATTGGAAAATTAGTTATATCTGTATTAGAAATATAGTAACTAAAACCTAAGAAAAAGACCCGGGTATCGTAAGGGTCGTTATACCAAGAATTATAATCATCAACGCTCTCGGAATAAGCTATTCTAAAATAACCACTCTCCCCCCATCCTGTTCCCCAACTATTTTTACATATCCAATATTGTCCTGAATCGCTATAGCCGACTATTACTACTGAATGAAAACCCCCAGTCCAAGTTGCAATATTATGGGAATAGATTCCTCCAGAATATGATTGGAAATCATCATCTGCATACATATAAACAGTGACTGGGCCATAATCGTTTATTGCCTGTTTTATGCTATTTGCATTTGCTGATATCCCTCCGTAATTGGAGATTTTTAATTTTTCATTCTGCCAATTTGAACATTTATTTGAACAAGTATTATCTGTTTGGGTATATCCAAAACAAGATTCTTTTACAATACCTGTATTCTTCATATAATTCATTACATCGCTTTCGTACCATCCAGTTGCACAATTACCGCTTCCTGCACAAGAGACTATATCCTGTTCTGATAGATCGACACCATACCCCCCATTATTCAAATCTATCTTTATTTTAGACTCTGCAACTGCAACGGAAGAAAAAACACCGCAACTACCACATACTCCTTGATTTTTAATTGGAGACACCCAATTTTGACTATTGTAGCTTCTCCAATCCCATGATGTGGTTGCAGTAGTATGTATAGAGTCTTCAATTATATACCCTGTGATTAATTTTTTAAGCCAATTCAGAAATTTCCCAAGAAAACTCTCTCTAGGAGCATCATAAACAATTCGTCCAGTGATACTTTTTTTATCTTTTACTTCTCTTGTAATATCACTTGTACTTTTTGAAGTTATAGAATAAGCCTTGGCGCGCTCTTCCCTATAAAATACCCAGTCATCTAGCGCTTTCTCTCCAGCATGACATATTCCTGATTGAGAACCATCTTCTTGGGTAACTACTTCATATTCATATCCCGCCTCCTTGCAAGCTTTAGCAGCAGGATTTGGAATACCTTGCACAGAATTAACGAGCAATATTAGGATGGGTACAAAAAGAATCAATAGATAGAGTTTCTTATTCATTTTTACTCAAGTTTGCATTCCCCTCTAAAATACTTCCATTCTTCGCATTCTTTCCCATTTTTCTTGCAAACTCCATACTGGCTGCCGTCTTCATTATTCCTTATTTCTAATGTTCCGTTATTTTCCTTGCAGTAAACAGAAGCAGGGTTTGCAATCTCACTATTATTCATTGATTCATTATTTACAAATTTCTCTTCTTTTTTCTCAGAGAGCTTAATAAAGATATATGAAACAACAAATAGAAGAATTAGAATAATTATTAAGAGATATAACCATCTTTTATTCATATTCCCTTTAGTCAGATAATCTATTTAAATCTGCCTTCAACCTTTCCCATCTCGCGCCCGCATCGCCAGTTCCAACTGGGCCTTGCCATTGGCTCCCCAAGGGCAATACTTCAGAAAATCCTTGGCACGAATGAACTTTCTCTCATTTAATATCCCTGTGGCAGGGTCAATTGTCTGTGGCTTTACCTTGGTTACTTTTGCAACAGCTCTCAGCATGATTCCAACCCTGAATTTTTGCAGGTTGTTATCCAATGCAGTTGATTTGATATAACCTGCGGGTTTTATATCCTCAATTTCAACATCTACCTCTTCTTCCGCCTCTCTTATTAGAGTGCCTTTCCAGGTTTTATCGCATTTCTCAGGAGTTCCTCCAGGCAGGCACCATTCACTATCAGGGCTTTTCCTAAAAATAACTATCTCATCCTTCTCATTGAATAAAAAGCCATAAACTTGCTGTATGTCCTTGAGCTTGGAATAATCATTATTATCAAATACTTCCATGAGAAATCTGTATCCTCTCCATGTCATTTCTTCTGTGAAGATTGGTGTAACCATTAATTCAAAATATAGAATAACTTTTTAACCCTTTCCTTTATTTCTTTTTCTTAAGATACTCTTCTTTTAATTCCTTGTAATTTGAAGGCAATTCATAACTAGAAATAACAATTTTTCCTTCTTCGCCTTCAAGTTCTTTATGGTCAAGAATATGAGAATCCTTGAATTCCTCAAATGAATAAATCTTATGCCCCTTTAAATGCACAACTCCATCCTTTGGAAACTTGCTTATGTGAGTATATACATTAACAATTTTGCCATTTTTAACAATCAAATGAACACACCCTTCAATTTCTTCTGTCATATGCCAAAGAACTAAAAGGAATTAATAAACTTATTTACTCTTCCCAATTATATCTCTTTAGAACTTCAAGCAAATCTCTGCTGACATATCCAATCATATCAATGCTTTTCTCTTTGTACTTTTCCTTTGCAAAAATTATCTTAAACAGCTTAAAATCATTCATTATTGAAAGCTTGTCTGCCAATTGGATAATCTTTCCTTCTTTTGTTTCAGGGTCCTTTGTACTCCCATGATGAAGTATGCTGTCCTTAACAATTGGATTGAGCTCTCCGAATTTTTCCTCAGCAAGTTTTACGCTTATCTCTGCATGACTCTCTATATTAACACTTCTTCCAATATCATGCAGCCAGCAGGCAATTTTAAGCGCCTCTAAGTCAACTTTCTTTCCTTTAGCCAGATTTACAGAAGTCTTGACAACTCCCTTTGTGTGCTGAATTAGAAATCTCTTTTCAACACCGCCCTTCATCTTGTGATAGATTTCATTTGCAAATTGTTTTGCTGATTCTTCAGTTAATTGCTCTGCCATGTTATATCTTAAGATACTTTTCAATGCTTTTTATACATTTCTTATCTTTTGTTCTCATGTACTTAAATAACATATCAATTAGCATCTGATTATCCCTTAGCTTTCTCTCGCTTGGAGTGTATTCTTCCTGATTTTCAATTTGCTCAGGATAATTTCCCTTAAGCAATAAAACATTCTCAGGAACATCTTTTTTCTGCTTTCCTGCCTTGTAAGGATATGCAGAAATCAAAAGAAGTTTGCCCTCAGCTAAAACAAGTTCATATTCTGGTTTAGCAGGCTTGTCTTGATAAAATTCAACATCAATGTCTCCAAAATCAACCAAATCCTTAACAGAAGAGCCTTTTACTAAAACAGAATCTGCATTAGAATACTTTTCCCTTATGTATTCAAAAACTTCTTCTTTATCTTTAAATTCTCTCATCTTCTTACCTCAGCCTCTTCATCATTATATATGCATGCTCATTAAACCCGCATTTCTTGTAAAGAGCAAATGCCCTCTTATTCTTGCATCTGACATGAAGCTTTAGAGATTTGATGCCCTGCTTTTTTGCTTGTTTCTCTGCGAACTTCATTAATTCCTTTCCAATTCCTGTTCCTTGATATTTTGGATTGACCAAAACATGCTCAATCTCTGCGCATTTATGCTTCTTTTCAACAACAATTCCAACACATCCGATTAATTTGTCATTAATAAAATAACCAAACATTTTTCCCTTTTTGAAAGTAAAAATAAAATATTTCTTGGCATCTTTTGAAGAATGCCTGCCGAGCTTCTTCTTTAGCGGTTTAAATGCTAATCTATCAAGATTAACAAGTTCATTCAAGTAGCTCTTGTTTAATTGTTTTATCTGCATAGTCGTTCCAAGAATCATAATCTTTTAACTCTTTCCTTCACTTCTTCTTATCACTTTTTACAAAAATCAGGGTCAAAATTCCTAGTACAATAAAGACAACCATTGCGAGCGCAGCAATCCTGTATCTGAATGCGCCAAGAGGAACTAATCCAGAGACTATTAATCCCCAAGCAAGAGGTCCAACAAGCGCAGATGCCCTCTCAACTAATCCAAAGAATGCAAATGCAAGATTATGTCTTCCTTTTGGAGCAATACAAGACATAAAAGAACGCGAAACTGTCCAGCCAGCACCAAACCAAAAGCCCATAAATGAAGTTGCTACAACAAACAGGGTGAAATTAGTTGCAAAGCCAATAACAGGGAATAAAATTATCCAGCCAAACAAAAGAAACATTAAAGTTTTCTTGTGTCCTATTTTATCTGCAATATATCCCGAAACAATTCCTCCAATAGCAGAAGTTATCAAAATTCCAAGGAGAATGTAAGTCTTTATTGCGTCAGAAACTCCCCAGACCTGCTCCATGAAGATAGAAAAGTTATTCATAGCTGTTGTGACAGCGTCATTAAACAAGAAATACGAAAGCAGGAATATTGCCACGCCTGCTATTGAAAATAAAATCTTTGTATCAACTATGCTCTCTTTTAGTTTTGTTGCAAGAGAACTCTCAACAACTTGTTTTTTCGGCTCCTTGAAAAATATCAGCATAGGCAAAGAGAAAATAAAAAATACTAAAACTGCTGGAAGAAGTGTTTCAGCCCTTGGAGAAGAACCAAAAAAGCTTATTGCTCCGCTTGAAATAGGAAGAACAAGCAGCAAGCCTGCAATCTGTCCAAGATAATTGGCAGTTATTCCTAATCCTGAAACAAAGCCTCTCTTCCCGGGCTTGGAAATATCATTAATCAAAGGTGTATAAAAAGTAAAAGAAAGCAAATAAGAATACCAGCCAAGAGTAAAGAACACAAGCGCCCAAATAGCCTGATTGTATACTGCAAAAATAGAACAGATTCCAAGGAATAACACAGTAAAGATAGTGGTGTATCTTAATCCAGAGATTCTCCTGAAGTACCTATCCAATAATGAGCCTGTAAACGGAGCTGTGAAAAGCAAAAGCACAGCAGCGATAGTGAAAGTAATATTAAAGTAAAAATCTGCAACACCCATTTCAATAACAACCCACTGTGCAAAATAAAGGAAGAATACAATCGCAACTATTGAATTTGCAAAATCATAGAGCGCCCAGAGAAAGACATTCTTTTTTGTGTCCATTTCAGAAAGAAGAATAATTCATATAAAAAACCTTTCTCCTCTCCCCCGCGAACACAACTACTTTTATAAACCACATATAATTCAATTTATCATGGCATCAACACCACCTGGAGCAAAAAAGAAAAAACTTGAGATAACTGTAGATCAGGCAACATATGATGAATTCGCAAAGGCATGCAGCAGAAAGGGCTATGCCACGCAGGTTGTTCTTGAGCAGGCAATGAGAAAATTCAATCAAAATGGGCAGATTTAGTTCTTTTAGCCCTTTCTCTTAAGACCAAAACTTACCATAATATCTATGATATATCTTACCCTTTACATTTTGATATATGGATTGTAAAGGGTAAAAATGAGGGTATTAGACATTAAATGTATTCCAATAGCTCTCCATGTACTCACCTGCAAGGTATTTTATTAATCCCTTGAAGTGCTCTGGCTCTATGCTGGAAGGATTTGACTTGTCTGCAATCGCAAGAACTCTCAAATAATCTGCTCTGTTTTTCTTTTGGATTATGATTGGTGGAAAACCCTCTTTTAACAGCATATAAACCATCAGCATTCTTCCAGTTCTTCCATTCCCATCAGAGAAAGGATGAATCTTCTCAAATTTCTGATGTAACATGCCAGCAAGCGCAAGGGGATGAATTCTGCCTTTATGCTGCTTATACCATTTTATCAGAATATCCATATCAGTTTTTACATATTTGGCAGGAGAAGCATCAAAATGAGACTTAAACACTCTTATATCATGAGTTCTATACCCTTTTCGGGCATCAATATTCTCCATTAATTTATCATGGATGTCAATAATTAACTCGTGACTCAAATCAAATTCATTTTCAATAAGATAAAAGAAGACTTTCTGAGTATTTTGCAAATCAAATATCTCCCTCGGGCTCCTCTCGTTTGGAGTTAGGTCTTCTCTTAGGAGCTTGTTTGCTTCTTTCAAAGTTATAGTATTGCCTTCTATCGAAGTAGTGTTGTAAGCAAATTCAACAAGGAAGTTTTTGTATGTGTTTCTTATTGTCTCCCTGTCCAATTTCAAAAAGTGGTTGTTGAAATGAAGTTTTAATGCCTCAATTTGTTCCAATTCATCTGCCTCAAGATACGGGATGCTCTTTATTTTCATCTTCTTTATTTTCTCAAGATAGATATTTGAATCCAGAAATCTTTTGATTGTTTTATAGCTCTTTCTTATCTGGTCTCTATACTTCTTCTCAAGCGAATCAATGATTTGCTCCATCTTTGACAAATCATCCCCCAAATAAGCAACATCTTTTACAACAAGTTTCCCATTTACTCTTTTGGACAGCCTAAGATAATAATAGTTCTTCCCGCCTACATGCTTGACATAAATATAAACCATGGAATAATGAAAGAGCACAACTATTTAAATCTTACCCTTTACAACTCAATAAAGTAAATGTAAAGGGTAAACCTTTTTCTTTTAGCCCTTTCTCTTCCGTCCAATTTATAAGTTCCAAAGAATAGTTATCTTGAACATGTCATTCCTGGATAAGCTAAAGAAACTTTTTGAAGAAACCCCTGAGCCAGAGAGCAGGAAAATAGCTGCTGCCATTGCTCCTGTTCATCTTAATGAACTCTCAGCCAGGGTTGAATCCATTGTCAAAGATACAGAAGCAAAAAATCATGCATTAAAACAGCAGCTTGAGAAAAGAATATCACTTCTTGAGAAAGAAGCAGGCAATTCCATTGAAGTTCTTAGAAATGTTGACCTCTCAGAAAGAAAAGAATATGAAAAAATAAAGCTGACAGTTCATGATAACCTCAATCTCTATGTGGACTACCTGAGAAAACTTCTGGCTGACCTGAAAAAGATAAATGAGAGAACTTTAGCCGACTATTTCAACAAAATATTCTCCTGCCTCAATGAATTCAACAGAGCATCCTATCTGCCTTATGAAAAAGCAACTTACTTGATTGGCAGGGAGATGGCATCTGCGCGCTTATTAGTAAGGCAATTTGCAGATGACATCGGCGCTCTTGCTAAGCAAAACAAGCCTCTTTTCGAAGAAACAAGGCAAGTTGAAAAATTATCCAATTTGAATAATGAACTGGAAGAATCTAAAAAATTAGAAGAAGACATAAGACGCGAGATTTCTCATCTTGATAAAAAGATAGAATCTCTAGGAAACGAATCTAAAATTCTGGCTAATGAAATCCTTGATATCAAAAATAGCATTGATTATACGAAAGAAGCTGAAGAAAAACAGGAGCATTTGAAAAAACAAGAGGATTTGGACAGGGAGTTGCAGGCAATAAAGCAAAAGATAGACTTCAAGGCCCTCGCCAGAGTTTTCCATCACGACAAGAAGAAAGCGCAGCTAATCAAAGAGTATTCTGGCAATTTTAAGAATGCGCTAAGAGAAGATGAAACCCTGAAGATTATTGAAATGGTAAATGACTCTCAAAATCTAGATGTCTCTTCACTTAAAGAATTGCAATCTCTTCTGCAACCAGATTCCCTGCCTCTTCTAAAAACAGAAAAGAAAATCTCAGGGCTTGAGAATAAAATAAGCAGCTTGGAAACAGAAAAAGCAGCTGCAAAAGCAAGAATTCATGAAGAAAACAAGAAATTAGAAAGGATTGCAAAGAAAAAGCAGAAAATAATCTCTGAACTAAAGAGCCTTCTTGCCCAGATGAACATTTCTCTCAAAGATGAATGAGAATTAGTTCAACCCTTCCCCCGCTCGCTTACTGCGCAGGCGCAGGAGCCTGAGGTGTTTCTGTCTTATCATCTCGTTCTCCAGATTCTTGTGGCTTTGGCTGGAAATCCTTATCTACACTCTTCCTTTCTGATGGTTCTCCGTGAATTATAATTCTAGTCTTCAATCCAAGAATCTTATATGTTCTTGTTGCGTCAGGTAAATAATTAAGAACCAGGCCAGTTGCATCAGAAATATCTCTCTTTTTCTTGGCAACTGCATCTGCCTTTGGTATAATTCTTAATTCAGCTATCTCTTCACTGTATCTCTGCGCAATTATGTCAAAATCTTCAGAAGGTATCGGACTTTTCAGGTCTTCCAAGAATTTCTTCTCAATAGGACTCTCCAAGTCAACAGAAGGCATGTAAACACTAGTTAATAGCTTGTCATTTGTTTCACCAATTCCCTGGCAATGCACGACAATAGGAAATTCCCTGCCTGCAGCGCGTCTCGCAGCAACGCTCTTCTGCACTACCACAAATTGCTCATAATCTCGCCTAATACCTTCAAGACCTGCGCAAATATCCTTGCCTCTGGCAAAATTCTCTCTGTTCTTTACTAGGATATCTTCTAATCCTTCTATTTTGTTCTCATCCAGCGCCTTCTTCATGACCTCAAGTATTTCTTTGCTTGCGCCCAGCTCTTCTGCTTTTTTAATCGCCTCAAAATTAATATCTTGCTGCTTCTTCTTGCCCATTAATTCAATAGCAGCAGGAGTCTCCTCCCAATTAGAATATTTAGCCACATCTTTTGCCCATTTATCCAGCTCTTCTTCTGTCCTGAATCCAATTCCAATTCTATGACTTATGTATCTTATCTTCTCTGTTCCTAGTTCACTCCCATCTAGATATGCAAGAGCAGATACATCTCTGCCAGGCAGCCTCACCAAGTCATCAGTCGCTTCCATGAGCCAATCAATAGAGCCCTTCATATATCCTTCAAGAACAGCTGCAAGCGGGGAATCAAAAACCGCAGGCTTTGTGCTCCTTAGCTTCTTTTCCAAATCAGAGCTTCTCCTCTTCTGATCGTCAAGAGCCTTTTGTCTCTCACCCAGAGAGTGAGTCAATTCGCCCAGCTCATCATCCTTTTTCTCAAGCAAGTCATCCTTTTCCCCTAACTGTGCATGCAGCTGTTCCACTGTCTTCTGCCATGCAAGATCGTCTTTCCCAGAGCCATCTTCAATCTGGTAGGTGGCATCAACAGGCAAAGGTGTCATTGTAATTTTTGGCGGGCGGCCTGTGTTGCTTGGCATCCTGCCGCTAGTTCCAATCTGTTCCATCAAAGCAGCCATATTAAAATCGTACTTTCCACTGTCAAAGACACTGAGTATTCCAACAAAATTGTCAGATGAACTGCTCTCCACAGCCAGAGTTGCCTGGTAGCCATGATTAAACAAGAAACTCTTAATCACTTTTTTCACAGCAAATCCAACACCTTTCTCAGGCACATCTGCTTCTATTTTATACCTAACATAAGGTCTCTGCGGTTCTGCCATCTTATCATCTAACAGGCACCATATTTAAACCTTAAAGCTTAAAATTCACTACTCACCTAAAGTCAAAACCTTTATATAATCCCTCGCTGTTTAACTGTTAAGGTGATAAAAACATGGATGCATTGCTTCTTGCTGGACTTCTTGGAGGAATAGGTGGACTAACAAGAGGGCTTGTCGGCTTGATGAAAGCCCTGAGCTTGAGAAGGAGAATTCTCTGGGGATATTATGCAATAACTGTTCTCATTGCGCTGATTATCGGAATTTTTGTTGGCATTATCTTTAACTTTGATACAAGGTTGAGTCTGCTTGCAGGCTACGCAGGCACAGATATCTTGGAAGGCATCTACAAATCCTTTTCTGTCCAGAAAGTCTACATAGGGGCAAAGAGGAAATAATATGGCATGGAAAGATTGGCCGAGTTGGTTGAAGGGAGGAATAATTCTCTCAGGATTATACATAATTATTAATATTTTAATGCTTATCGCAGGTTATGCCCTTGGAGGAGAAGGTTTGATATTATTCTTGATTACTTCCCACTTTCCTATCGCGTTTATATTACATAATTTATTCAACTTTTCCACATCTTCTACAGAAACCTTTTTAGGTGGGAGTATTATTTATTTAATACTAAATACAATAATCTTTTTTCTCATCGGAGCCCTCATTGGATTAATAATTGGTAAATTAAGGAAGAAATAATAAATCAGTAGTTAATAAGAGATTACAGCAATCTATAAAAACTAACACCGAGGCATTATCTTATGGATTACAATTCTGATAAAAGAGAGCTAAAAATAAACAGGAAAATGAATAACCTAGACAAATTTGTTTATAACTTTGTTTCGCTTCTTGAAAAGCACATTGGTTATGTAATCGTCTCGGGCTATGTTTCAATAGTATCTGGAAGATCAAGAGCAACAGAGGATGTTGATTTGTTAATCCCTAAAATGTCTAAAGAGAAATTTGTGGAGATATTCTCAGACTTTCTAAATAAGGGATATGAATGCGCAAATACCTCTCTGGTAGAAGAGGCCTTTTCAATGCTTGATGAGCACGCAATAAGATTCTTTGAGAAAGGCAAGCCAATTCCAAACATAGAATTCAAGATAATAACAAACGATATCCAAAAATATGCTTTTGAAAATAAGATAAAGTTAATACTTGAAGAGAAAACATTGTTCATCTCGCCGCTGGAATTGCAAATAGCTTATAAGTTGTCTCTTGTTGCCCCTGGAGAGATTGATGAGATAAGCTCTGACAAGGATTTTGAGGATGCAAAACATCTGTATGATGTCTTTAGAGCAAATATTAATAAAGATAGACTTGTTTATTTTATGAACTACTTTAATATATCTGAAAAATGGAGGGCGCTATTGTATGAATGAAACAGAGATAAGAACGAGATTAGAAGATGTTAAAAAAGAGAGACAATCTAATTTTAAAGAGAGAATTTGGTTTATTAAATACTGGGCAGAATACATAAAAACACATGAAGATAGTGAATGGGGAAAACAGCTCGCCCTTCTGATTGATTCTCAAATTGCTTAAAATGATTCCAAACACCGACCTAATCAAGTTCATCAAAGAAGCGCGAAAAAGAGGTTTTGATGATTACACAATTAGAACACCTCTCTTAAAACAGGGCTGGCCTGAAAACGAAGTTGAATGCGCTTTCAATGCCCTCAAGAAAAAAGCAAGAGAGCACTTGTCTTTCAAAAACAAAGTTATTATTTATCTTAATAATGACTTGCTCAAGATGATTGACAAGCGGGCAAAGAAAAACATGCTGACTCTCCCAGAGCAAGTTGAAGACATCCTGCGAAGAAGCTGCCTTTCCATGAAAAAGAAGCCCCTTGTTTCTGGAAAAATTGATGATTTGCTCGTTTCCATATTCTCAAGGCAGAAGCGCGGGAAGAAATAATAAGAAGCGCCAAGCATGGGCTTGGCTTTTTGACATCTAGATATCCGGCTTTTCTGTTAAAAGATTTTTCTTCCATCTGTCTAATGAGCGCCTGTCTTCTATGAATCCTTCATGATATACTAAAAAATAAATCTGCTTGTTGTTGAGAAATATTTTTTCCTCTCCGATGACAAAGCCATCTTTTTCTGTGTATTTGTTTTTATATAGGAATTTGCCTTTTCTATATCCATCTAATCCTCTCTGCAGGGACTTTCCACTTCTCAGCGCCTCTTTCAAAAAGTCATAAACGTAATCTGTCTTGAGCTTATTGTCCAAAATCTTGCCATAATAATTCGAGCCTAGAACAGGGCGCTTTTTATAGAAAGTTATAGACTGCCCTATGAACTGCTCATCTCCACTGTATCTGTCAACAACAAGATAGGGCCCTTTTTTGTAAGTTATTAGTCTAAATCTTGGCATAAGGGGATCAACAAATTTTTTAAGGCTTCCACCATACCCTTTGGTTTTCTCTTCATTTAAAGAAATTTCCCTAATTTTGCTGAGATGTTTTTTAAGATTCACTTTCATCCTCTTTTCTATAACCCTATCAATCAGTCAATTCTTTTAAACCTTTTTAATAAAAACGCCCGGACAAGGTAAGTCATTTTGGTTAATATTCAAAGGCGTGATTGGTGTTTAAACGACGAGAATAGGTTCAACATTTAGTATTTCCACCTTGCAATTATAAGGATTAACCCTAAAACAAAAACTCCCATTCCAAACATACCGCCAAAATCACCATTTGTGAAAGGCAAATATGCAAGAATAAGTGTTAACACTACTCCAATTATACACAACCAAATACCTTTCTCTCTTGTTAACCATTTTGATGAATGTTTCATAGTTTTTCCAGCGGCCATTATAATAACTAAACCAAGAATAAAAATCGTAGCGCCGAGAATATCAATATCTATATTCCACCATTTTAAACTAAAGTAATTGAATAAGAATATTGCAGCACCAATAACAGATAACATAATACCATTCTTTCTTGTTAACTGTCCCATCTTTTTATTAGTGAACTTGATTACTTAAACATTAAGGATAAGCGCCAACGCCAAGATTTGAACTTGGGAATCCATTTCTGGAAACGAGGTTAGCAACCTCGCGGAGTAACCGCTGTCCCACGTTGGCACATTGGGTTCATGAGTGGCACATCCATTTTGCAATGGGCGGTCTCACAAACCCAAATTTCCAAGCGAAAAACAGCTTATAAGTTTTGTTATTTCAACTCTTTCTTTCAATGCTCTTGTCAGCACCTCCGATATCTCTTTGTTTAAGTTGCTCCCCTCAAACAATCAGAAGCTCCCCCGACACCCAAATAATACTTAATAATTATCATAATCCAATGTCAGCGATAGCAGATAATAATCAATCAGTTATTATACATCCAGCTCTTCATCTATCTCTTTCTCAGCTTCATCAATTTCTCTCTTAACATTCTTCTCTATCTCGTGCTCTAATTTAACAATCTTCTTCTCTGCTTTTTCAAGTTTCTCAAATCTCTCATAAGCTTTCCTGCTGAATACAAGAAGCGCCAGTTTCTTCATTTCTTTGTAATATCTGAATAATGGCACAATATTTATTACAGCTATAAGCAAAACTCCTGCTATTATATAACCTATATTATTCTGCAAAACTCCAAGAATTATTCCTCCAACTCCAAATGCTGTCCCAAGATTTCCTAAGGCAACAATGCATACTAACTGAAAGAGTGTTACTTCTGTAACTCCTGCAATCATGTAAGCAAGATTTGACGGAAAAGCATAGATAAATGCGAGCAAAACAACATAAGCTAAAGAGTGCTTATGCACCAGCTCATTGAATATGTGCAATTTTGTTCTGCCTTTTATCTTATAATCTACTTTGACAAAATCCTTGCCAAGCCATCTTGAGACATAAAAAGTTCCTATTGCTCCTATTAACATTCCAACGCATGTTAAAATCATTGCATCCACGAATGAGAAATAAATAATCCCAGCAACCATTGCAAGAGATACAGGCAATGTCGTGACAGTTGCCAATATAGTCCATGCAACATAAATCAATTGCGGAACTCCATAAGTTTCCAAAACACCCCTAAAAATTTCAACATCAAGCCCAAAAATTGTTGGTACAATAAATAAACTCAAAGAAATAACTGCCAAAACCGCCAGGACAATAAATTTTAATTTTTTTAAGTCAATCATTTTACCAGTAAATTATGCCAATAACGCATATGATTAGAAAAACAATATAAGTTAGAGCCATTCCCCAATGTTTGTGATTAATTGCAAAAACAAGCCAAATCAAGTTAGCAATAATCCAGAGATAAAATCCAGCTTCAATCAAAAAAGCATTCAAGATCGCTCCGATTATGCTAAATGAGGTTGCGCTCCACTCAAGAATTTTATTTATCCTATCTTTTTTATTCATTTTTTCATTTTCCTCTTTTTGACCACCAACCTAAAACCTTTTCTGTACTTAATGCCCTTTTTATTCCAAGCAATAACAGGCAAAATATGAGATAACAATTGCTCTGCAGTCATCTTTTGGACCATGCCATTTGTCTTTTGTGTCCAATAATCCTTCTTCTTCTCATAGACTTGTTTCCAACCGCTTTTGGATATAATGTAAATCATGCATTCATTGTTTTTCATCTCATTTCTTTACCTCTTTTTCAGCCCGCTCTATCATATCTTTCTTCAAGCCAATAAAAACCCCTCCTTCTTTCCCCTGAACATAGCTTGCCTCGCCAGGTTTAATAATCTTATTCAGCTCGTCAAGCTCAATGTCAACATGCGTAATGCGTGCATTTGACTTTCCCTTTTCATGAATATAGACATTTGCCTTGCCAATCAGCTTTTTCCCTTCACCTGGTCCGCTCATGTGTTTGCTCCATGAGCCCTAGTTTTCCCGCTCATTTTATTGATACACCTATATCTTTAAGATAGAAAATCGCAGATTTAAATCCTATCACCGCCAAGACAATTGACAAAGGCCATGACAAATAAAGAAAAATCGGATAATAGATGCTCAACATCAGCGAAGGAAGTGCAAATCCTTGAATAAATGTTACAACTTTTGCGATAATTCTAACTTTGGGAATTTGTTTTCCGGTAAAAAAAGCAGCAATTGCAAATGGTGCGCTTATTATCTCCCGAGTCATTATAAACATCAGCTGCAGGTAATGGTTCCAATCGAGCTCTCCTCCAAGCCCGTATGAAACAAAGAACGCAAGAGCTGTTCCGACCCATAAGAATCTGTCAGCCAGCATGTCTGCCTTTCTTCCAAATTCACTTTTCCATTTGTATTTCCTTGCTAATAACCCATCAAAAAAATCAGTCAATGCGCCGACCGCAAAAATAGGCACTATAATCTCTATTTTTGCTCTTCTAAATATCAGGTAAATAACGAAAAGGGTTATTATGATCCTGCTTATTGTCAGGATGTTTGGAATATGTCTAAAACCATTCATCTCTTTTTTAGTGTTTCTTCTCAGCATATCGTAATAAATAAAGCAACCTTTAAAACTTTAACTCTTTTCAGAAGAGTTAAATGGGTTAAAGATTTGTCTTAAGCAAATCTTTAAAACCCCTTCGTTATGTTATTATACATAGCAGCGTGGAGGAGTCTGGAGTTCTCGCGAGGCCCATAACCTCGAGGTCGGTGGTTCAAATCCACCCGCTGCTACTTAAAAAAATGGCAAAGCGAGTATTTCTTGTGCATGGCTGGGGCGGAAGTCCTGAAACAGATTTTTTTGTCTGGCTAACTAAAGAATTGAGAAGCAAGGGATTTGAAGTCCATGCCCTTGAAATGCCTAATACAGAATATCCAGTTATTGAAGAATGGGTTCCAACTCTGGAGAAAGCAGTTGGAAAACCAGATAAAGAGACTTATTTCATAGGACATAGCATTGGATGCCAGGCAATAATGAGGTATCTCGAAAAGATTGATGTGCAAGTTGGAGGGGCTTTATTTGTTGCAGGCTGGTTTAATTTGGCAAATCTTGAAGAAGGTGAATTAAAAATAGCTCAACCATGGATAGAGAATCCAATAAACTTCAAGAAATTAAAGGGAAATGTTGGAAAAATAACTCTCTTAATCTCTGACAATGACCCATATGGCTGTCTTGATGAAAATGTCAAAATCTTTAAGGATAAACTTGGGGCAAATATCTTAATAAAGCACAATGCAGAACACTTCAACAATCCAAAGTATGATTTTATTTTGGATGGATTCCTTAAATTAGTCGAATAGCAAATCAATAACTTTTTATACAAACTATTTCTTTTTTTAATATGTCAGCAAAAGAACTTGTAATCGGCATTGATGATGCGGGCCGCGGTCCGCTAATCGGCCCAATGATTCTTGCAGGCGTGCTAATGACGCGGGAGCAGGAGAATATTCTTCGAGAGCTCGGAGTCAAGGACTCAAAACAGCTTCTTCATCCAGCAAGAATTAAGCTTGCAGAAACAATAAAAGAAAACTCAATAAAAAGCAAGGTTGTTCAATCATCTCCAGAGGAAATTGATGAAGCAGTAAATTCAAAATTAAACCTGAACACACTTGAAGCAATAAAATCCGCAGAAATAATTAACTTTCTTAATGATGGAAAAGAAAAAATAACTGTCATACTTGACTGCCCATCTGTAAATACAAAAGCCTGGAGAGCAACACTTCTTAAATTCATAAAAAACCCAGCTAACCTGGATGTAAAATGCGAGCACAAGGCAGATGTTAATCATCCATGCGCATCAGCAGCCTCAATCTTGGCAAAAGTGAAGAGAGAGGAAGAAGTTGAAAAAATAAACAAGCAATATGAAAAATACGGGCGACTGGGAAGCGGTTATCCATCAGACCCGACAACAAAAGAATTTCTCAAGAAGCATGGCAAGGAGCTTGAAAATTCAGGAATATTCAGGAAATCCTGGCGAACCTGGAAATCAATGTTCCCAGATTCAAAAAAACAAGCCTCTCTGGCTGATTTCTAAGAATTATCATCTCCAACAATTTTATCATCCTCTGCATTTTCATTAATCATACTTTCGCTCGTATCATTAATAACAGCCCTACAGAATTATTATCTTTAATCAATTAATTATCTGTCTCATCATTAATATCTTCTTCAGTTGAATCATCCTCAACACCCTTATCTTCTTTATCAATCGCAACATCCTCTTCAATTATCTTCTCACCCCTGTCATCATTTTCATTAATAATTATCTTCTGCTTCAGCTGGTTTTTCTTCAGATTTATCATCAATAACTTTAACAGAATTATCATCCCCAGCTCCCTCTTCAATTATTTCTTCTTTTGTCCCGCCATTATCATTATTAACATCAATCGATTCCTTATCAGAATTATTATTATCATTTCCCTTATTTTCAACCAACTCATCATTAATAATCTCTTTAACAGAATCCCTGAAAGGATTCTTCTCTTCTCCACTATCATCAGAGCTTGCTGGATTTGCAGAATTTTCAATAAGCGAAGCATCTGCCTGTTGCTGGGCCTGTGTAGTTAAGGCCTGCTGGATATTTGCACTTTTGCTCAAGTCCAGGCTCAATACTTTTGTGATTCCATCATGCATGCTGACTCCGTAAAGCACATCAGAGTCCATAATAATCGCGTCATTGTGCGTTATGACAATATACTGCCCTGATTTCATGTATTGGTTAAGCAAGCCAGCCAATCTTTCAGAGTTTCTTTTGTCCAAAGCAGCATCAATTTCATCAAATATGTAAAAATGATATGGCTTGTGCTCTTGTATTGCAAAAAGCAGGGATAGAGCAACAAGTGTCTGCTCTCCGCCAGAAAGAGAAGTGACATCAAAGTATTTTCCTTTGGCAAGCTTGATTACAATATCAATTCCGCCTGCAAATAAATCTTCCTTGTTCTCCACTTCCAGTTGTGCAGAACCTTTAGTGTAAAGTTTCGCAAAATTTCTCGTGAACAAGTCATTTATTGCATTAAATGTCCTCATGAATGTTCTTCCTTTCTTCCGGTCTATCTCCTCAATTATTTTCATTATCTCCTCTTTCTCTTTGAGCAGGATATTTGACTTGTCCTGGACAGCATCATACTCTTTCTTTATCTCATCATAAACCTCAAGCGCCCTCATGTTGATAGAGCCTATCTCCTGCATCGAATTTTCTGTTTTTACCAATCTCTCTTCAAGCATAGGCATGCTGATTTTAATTAATTCAACGCCAGCATAAGCTCCAAAATCAATTTGCAATGTTTCTTTTTCAGCATCAACTTTTGCCTGCCCAATCTTCAGATAATTTACCTGGTCGTCAAACTGCCTTGCATCACTCTGCACCTCTGACAACGAAAGATTCTTCTCCTGCATTTCTCTCTGCAAGTTATCCCTGTTTTCAAACATTGTTTTGAATCTCTCGTTAAGCTCTCTTTCCTGCTCCTCTTTCTTCTCAAGTGCAGCTGCTTTGGCTTCATAGTTTTCACTTAACTCTTTTATTGATATATCCAATTCCTCGCTGTCTTTCTTGCCTCTCTTTATAGCACCATGCATTGCCTCAAGATCCCTGCTCTTGAACATGATAGTATTGTCAATATCTTCCTCTCTTCTTGAAGAAATTTCTTGTATCTCAAGAATCTTTGACTCATATTTCTCTTCAATTCTTGACAAATCCTCGCTCTTTAATTCAAGGGCTCTCTTTCTCTCTTCAAGAACTTTTAACTCCTCTTTGAGAACTTTTTCTTCTCCAACAATTCTTTTTATCTGCAGCTTGCGCTCATTTATTGAATTATGCTTCATTAATTCTGATTTTGCACCAGAATTTTTCTCTTCGCCAGTTTCAATTTCCTGCAATATCTTGAGTTTGCTTTCATTTAATCTGCCCAATTCCTCTTTCAAATCCTCAATCCTTTCTTTTGCATCAGCAATCTTTGCATCAGCTTCCCTGTTCACATGCTCCTTGTGATTCTCAGTTATCTTGCTCTGGCACAATGGGCAGATATCTATTTGCTTGACTTCTCCTTTTATTTTTTCTGACTTCTCAATATCTGATTCAAGAACAGAAATCATTTTCTCATTTTCAAGCTCATCGCTGTTTATTGCAATAATCTTCTCTTTTGATTCTGCTATTGCTTTCTTGAATGACTCAATTGCTTTCTCGCACTCTTTTTCATTTTTGTAAACCAAATCTCTGGAATATTCTTCAAGCTGCTTCAAGGCACTCTCTGACTCAACCACAATTCTCGCAACCTGCTTTTCCTTGTCTTTTAACCTTTCTCTTAAAGAATTCAGCTCGTTCTTGCTTGAGAAAATCTTTCTTCTCTCTTCTTCTATCTGCTCAAGCTCTGCCTTTTTCTTTGTCAGTTCTTCAGCTTTTTTAGCCATAAGAGGTGACTTTTTCTTTAATTCCTCTATCTCTTTCTCACTCTCCGGGATTCCTTTTTCTATCTCGCTTATTCTTCTTAATAGCTCATCTTTCTTGTTCTCGTAATTCTCTTTTCTTACTCTTAACCCTTCCAGCTCGCCCTTAAGGCTGGCTACCTGACTGTGCAATGTTTCCTGTTCTACTCCAGAAGCCTCTCTAATGCGCTTGTTTATATGCTCTATTTTTCCAGATATAGAATCAATCTCACCCTGCAATTTGATGGATTTTTCTCTTAATTTCTCCTTGTGAATATTCTTTTCATTTATTGACCTCAGGATAATATCAAGCTCTTTCTGCTTTTCATCCAGCCTTTTGCTTAGAATTGATGCTTTTACTCTCTTGATGCTCTCCTCAAGTTCCTTGTACCTTAATGCCTGGGCTCTCTCCCTTTCAAGATTTCTAAGATATGCTGTTCTCTCCCTCAGCACAGCAGTTATTTCTTTTATCTTTTCATCAGTTTTTTCCAGCTCTTTCAAGGACTTTTCTTTCCTTGCTTCGTATATTGAAATGCCTGCAACTTCTTCTATGATTTTTCTTCTTTCCTCAGGATGCATCCTCACAAGCGACTGTATCTGCCCCTGGAGAATAATATTAAAACCATAAGGGTCAATTCCTGCCTGCGCAAGCATCTCGATTATCTCTGCTCTTGTTTTTGTCTCGTCATTTATTTTGTATATTCCCTGCCCATTTCTTCTTATTATTCTTCTCAGGCTTATTTCATCCCTGTCAACTCCGAATAACCTGTCAGAATTGTCAAATACGACCTCTACAGAGGCCTCTCCTGCTGGCTTGACGTACTTGGAACCCATGAATATCATGTTATGGGATTTTGCAGCTCTCATGGACTTTGCAGACAATCTCCCAAGCGCAAAGCACATTGCATCAGAAATATTGCTCTTGCCAGAGCCATTAGGCCCCACAATCACATTAATTCCCCTGTCAAAGATAACTTCTGTCTTTTTTCCAAAGGACTTGAACCCCTGAGCCACCAGCTTTTTAATATACACCATGGAAAAGCATGGAAATAAGGGTTTTTAAGAATTCCTTAACTGCACAGGTATATAATAATCATCAAATTTCTTTTTTTAATATCACAAATAATGATGTTGTTAATCTAATCACTGATAAATGCCCTCTTTGTCATCAGATATAAGATAATAACCTAATAATGAATTTTAATAATTTATATAATAAGCTGTAATTCGGGGTTACTAAAAGTTAAAAAAAAATAAAAAATAAAAATTTAAACTTAGTAGTAACTTTCGCCGAATTCTTCAGCTTTGTTCTCTGGCTTTCTTGTTAGCAATACTATAAGAACGATCAAAAGCACAACAAAGATTATTGCAAGGATAACTGTCAACACTAATGTTGCATTACCTGCAAGTCCTGTTCCTGAGCTCTTGCCTTCAACACTTGCCAAGAAATTATATTTCTTAACAAGCTCGCCATCAGAATAGATGTCAACTGCGAAGTTGTACTTTCCTTCTCTTGAAGCAGCAGCAGTTAATGTAACTGTCTCGCTGGCTCCGGCAGGAACTGCAACAACGTTCTTATCCAAATCAACTGTCAAAGAAGCTGATGTTTCAGGCACTAACTCGTATACTCTGATATTGCTACCGGAGTTGACTAGTGTCAAGCTGTATTCAGCTTTTTCATCAACTGCAAATGTTTTGCTGTTTGCTGATGCAATGAAAGCGCTGTTGTCGCTGGCTCCATTAACAATTGAGACTTTCTTGCTCATTGTTGAGACAGAGTCTGCGTTGTAGACTTCCAATTCAACTAGGTAAAGACCTGCTGGTGCACTGGAAGGCACATTCAACACAATTCTTCTTTCAGCTGCATCTTCTTTGTCTGGATCGCTTTGGTCAACTGGTGCCAAATCACCGAAGTAAGCTTTCTTTTCAATACCTAATGCAGGTATTCTTGCTTTGACAAATGTATCTTCAGAGAATTGCATTCCTCTGTTTTTCAATACAAGGTCAAGAGCTAGTGCTTCTCCAGCGTTTATTTCAGAATCCATGGCAACGTCAAGAATCTCTACAGTGTAGGATTCTCTTTGTGCTGAAAGGCTTACTTCCTTTTCAACAATTGTGCCATCACTTCTGCTTTCAACAAGTATTTCTAGATTCATGTCCTCTGTAGGATCAATTCTGCTAGGGACTTGCACAGACAAAAGTCTGCTATAGACTTTTCCTGCAACAACGTCAAACTTCTCTGTTGAAACAGCGTATTCTTTCTCGCCAGAAATCCAAGCTTTTATTCTGACATCTGTAGCATTATTATCTGCTGAGAAAACAACTCTTACTGGAACTGTTTGCCCGGCAAAAACTGCGAGATCATCGGTTTCGATGCCGCTAACCTCAACACTAATGCTAGATGCGCTTACGCTTGCAATTAATGAAATCGCAAGTGCAAGGATTGCTACAAGCGAAACCAATGTTTTTGTGTATGTCATGGTTTTTCTTGTTTGTTTGTAAATTTAGTTAATTATACCTGTTTAAGCCTATTTATAAACTTTACGGTGACAACACTATAATAGTCATTTAAGAGTAACAAAAAGATTTATATAGCTATACTCGCGTACCTTGAAGTATACCAAAATGGAAGAGATTAAAATAAACAAAATAACGACGATAAAACTCAATAGAGAAACAAAGGAAAGGGTAGACAAGTTCAGAGTTTATAGGAGAGAGACGTATGATGAAATCCTTCAAAAACTGCTTGAAATTTTGAACCTCTGCAGGGTCAGCCCGGAAAGGGCAAGAGCCAGATTAATCTCAATAGACAGGCAGAAAAGAAGGCAGAGCAGGCAACCAAGAGAACCGAAAGAAATAAAAATTCAAAAAAGGCAATTATAAATTCTCATAAATCTTCATGCCTTCAACGCTGTCATTTATCATGTCAGGCGACTCATTGATTATTACAATTTCTTTGTCCTTTGGAAGATTTTTCAATAATTCTTTCCACTCTTCATGCTTTGTTTTTCTATGGCTTCTCTCTCCCTTGTCCCCATAAATAATTCCTGAAAAATGCGCGTGCCAGATTTTCTGTGGAAACAAGGATTTTATTTTTTCATAATCAACGCTTTTTTCTCTTGCAAGAATATGCGCGAAATCAAGGCAGAAAGAGCATCCTGCCTCCTTGGCAAGCCTTGAAATTTCTTCAATGCTTCCAAAAACATTGATTTTTCCCATTGTCTCTGGCGCAATGTTTATTTTCCAGCCCTTTTTTTTAATCTCGCTTTTTATCTCCAAAACCCCCTGCTTTATTGTCTCAAATGTTTTCTCCCTGTCAAATTCATCTTTTCCCTTTTTAGAATAATATCCAGGATGAAAAACAACAGCAGAAGCGCCTAAATAATGCCCAACCCTGCAGCAATCAAGAATTCTTTTCTTCGTTGCCTCTCTTTTTGCTTTTTCCTTTGAATTGAGATTCACATAATAAGGCGCATGAATGCTTAGTTCTATTCCAAGCTCTTTTGCCTTTTTCCCTATTTGCCTTGCATCTTCTTCATTCTTGATGTAAACCTGATAAGTAAATGCAATCTCGCACGCCTTGAGTCCTTTTTTATAATAATTCTCAAGAACTTCCAAAGCAGTTTTAACAGGCCCGATTCCTGCTGGTCCAAATTTTATTGCCATAATTTAAGCAGCTTTTTCCAAGCCTTCCTCAACTTTCCCAAGATTTTCAAGAATATAAGCATGAAGCTTGTTTATTATAATTGTCTGAAGTTCTTCCTTCAGCAAGCCATGGCACTTGCTCAAATCTTTCTCAGCATATGCAGCCGTGCCTAAAGGATAATAACATGTCATCTCTTGCCCGATAAGCTTGTTTATTCCAAGCTCTCCCTGCTTTGCCAATAACAGCTCAACATTAACAGCGCACTTTCCATCTTCTTTTCCTTCAATCTTATAGCCCCATGATGCCTCTGATTCATCATTGATAAAACTCGCTTTTGAGCATTCTATCATCTTTTTCTGCCAGCACTCATAATTTTGGCATTTAGGCGTATAGAATAGAAGCAGACAAACTGCTCCAATAATAGCTAGCACAACAACAGCTACAAGCGCAATATAAACTATTCTTCTCGTTTTCTTCAGCATCTCACACCTTTTTAATTATTTATCTTAATCTGATTAGATAAGATTTAACGAATATTTAAAGTTAATCTTGCAGGGCAAGATTAACGATTACAAGCTAATCAGAGTGACCTTTGCGTTGTCAAAACTTGAGAAGTTTGTTGCTCCAAGATAAGAAACTCCCATTTCATCGCAAGCTTCAATTATGTGCCCTACAGCATTGCCGTCAACTATGACTGCGAAAACTTTCTGCTTTGAGCCCCTTATATTTCTTGAAACTTCTTTTGAGCTGACTTTTCTTATGACATCCATGTTGCCGTCAAGAATCAAAGCCATTCTTGTGCCCTTGATGTCCTGGTATTTTTTTCTGATTGCTTCCTTGACATCTCCTTTGAAAGAAGGCTCTTCTTTTATGCTTGCTTCAGCAATCTCTTTATCCTCTGCTTCATCCCCGACTTTTTCAAGCTCTGCCTTGTTTTTCCTGTAGAATTCATTGGTAGGAATCCTTTTTCTCAAAGCCATGAGAATTTCCTTGCCCATGAGCTCTTCAACTTCTTTTCCATCAGGCGCAACAGCAATATAAGCTATGTTTGCATTGTCAGAGACATTTTTTGCAATAAGCTTTCCGCCTCTGTCGCCGTCAACAAAAAGAGTCAATATTTTTTCTTTGCCGAGCTTTGCAATCTCCAGAGGCAGTTTTGTTCCATTCATGCCAATAACATTGTTAACCCTGTTTTTCAAGAGATTGACAACATCAGCTCTTCCTTCAACAACAATAATTTCTTCTCCAGACAAATCTCCAGCAGGCAATTTCTCATCCCCGTATTCCTGGATTTTTGCTGCTCTTGTCTCTTCCTTGAGTGTTCTGCTCATCTCTCCGATTTCATTGCCGCCCTCAAGCCCTTCAAGAAGGCTTTTTGCCCTCTCAAGAATCTTGCTTCTCTTCTCGCCACGAACATCTTCTATCTTGTTTATTTCTATAACAGCCTCTGTTGGCCCTATTCTGTCAATTGTTTCCAAAGCAGCTGCAATAAGGGTTGTTTCTGACTTGTCAAGAGCGCTTGGAAGCCTTATTTCTCCCACGCTCTTCCCGTCAACAACTTCTAAGTCAACTTCTATTCTTCCTATTTTGCCTTCTTTTTGCAATTCTCTCATTTCAAGCTCTGTTCCAAGCAATCCTTCTGTCTGCCCGAACAGGGCTCCAATTACGTCAGGCTTTTCTAGTGGCCCTTGTGCCTTAAATGAGGCATAAATCATGTATTTTATTGATACTGGACTTACTTTTGCCATTTTGTATTTACTATTTTTCTCCTAGGGCTTATGCCCTTTTTCGTATTTCTACGCTAATTTAATTCAAACAGAAAGAATCCAACTGCCTATTATGTGCCCAAGCTGGGCGTGAATATGAATTGATAATAATATACTATCAAATTCTCTCTATCTATTTATTGTAAAAATTAGTGCCATATTTAAAGTTTTGCTTTTGAAATTTGCTCTTAATTCAGCCACGAAAAGGTTTATAAATTAAAAAACTTAGCCATGAGCATAAAAGAAAATGGCAAGAAAAGAGGTTAAACAGCAGGAAGCCCTTAAAGAGGAGCCAATCGGCGAGGATCTTGATGTCGATGGCGACGAGCTCTTTGAAGGCCTAGAATCAATGTCATCTGATTAAATTTTTGGGCTTTTCAAGGGGCCCTATTTTTCTATTTCTAATAATATCATATCTCTGCCCATAAAACTTATTGATATAAACAATAAATACACCCCATCATAAAACCTATCTTCCCCTGTCAATTATTGTTAACAATCGCCATCGCTTTAGCATTATTAATCATTTAAGACATCCTTATTATCTTGCCCAGTTATCACATATTCGACTTTAAGGCATAAAAATCCTTGACCTTGCCGAGCTTCTCATAAATCATAAGTAATGAAGTCTGAACTTCTTTCTTTTCCTCAGGCGTTAATTCAAGGGAGAGCAGTTTTTCATATGCCTCAAGAGCATGACTTCTCTTCTCCCTTAAAACATATTCTTTTGCCTGCGCCTTGTATGCGTCTTTTCGCATTGTCTTTAATCTTGCTCTTTGCAGTTCTGTAGCACATCCAAGTGCTTTTGTAAATGAAACATCCCCTTCAGCAAAATTCCCGCTCTTGATAAATAATGTGCATGATTTCATGAAATCAGCCATCTTGCCGTCATAAGTCATGTTAATTTCAGCAGCATTTCTAATCATCTTAGCTGCTTCAGAAAACATTCTTCTTTCTTCATATACCTCAGCAAGTTTCAGCAAGCAGAACTTTTTCGTGTCAAAATCAATATTTTTCTTTAATGCAGCTGCAAGCAAGTCCATCTTGACATAATCGCCAACATTCTTCAGCCTCTCCTCAAGTTCCCTCCTTGTTGTTGAGTGCGTATTATCTCTTACAATCGCCATTCCCATGTTTAAGGGATGGCTTCTCTCTTTTTAAGTATTATTATGCTTCACAAACAATAATACTTAATGCAACAACCAAGAATTATTATCTCATCCACTCTTCATCTGCTTGTTTTTCTAATTATTACATCACATCTCAATAAGAATTACCCCCTACACTTCTGAACATTCAAGATAATTTTAAATACGACTTAATTGAGATGTTGAGATGAAGTTAGTGCCTTATGCCTCAAGTTTGAGCTCAGATTATATAGAAAGAATTGTGGAGTTAGAGAAAGAAGAGCAAGCACAGTCTATAAAAATCTTGGCCCATATAGGAACACTGCACAGCTGGATGCTATCTTTAGATTAATTGACCCAAAAGGTAAAATTGTTCTTGATTTGGGATGTGGTTCAAGAGCATCCCATGATTTTCGCGAGTTAGACGAATATGTTCCGTATGAGCCCTGGCTTCTTAGGGCGTTGCATGTGTACGGTGCGAACTGCATAGGAATAGACCTTGGCAGTTTAGAGGGAGAGGACTTTCTTGGGTTTAAGCGAGATTTAAGGGCGCGAGATTCTCTAGAAATGCTAAGAACTAATTCAGTCGATCTCGCTTGCGCCTTTAGTCTTTTTGACTCACCCAACCTGTTGCCCCTCAGGGGAGGGGGATAGAAGCATTTAGAAATTTGCTTCCTCAACTAGAAAGAGTTGTAAAACCAGAAGGCTTTTTCTTATTCGAGACACTTTGTTCTGGCTATGAAACTGTAAATGTGTAAATGAATAGTAAAGAAAGGGTGTGTTTCAAATGTATTTGTGCATTAATTCGCACTTTACTAAAAAATTAAACAACCCTTTTCTTAGAATATGAATAATTAAGCTACTTTTGCCTTAAGCTCAATGCAGACACCAGCAGCAACAGTTGCTCCAGCGTCTCTGATTGCAAATCTTGCCATGTGTGGATTTGCAGCCTGAGTTTCAAGTACAAGGTTTCCAATTGGCTTGATTCTTACTTTAGCAACATCTCCATTCTTCAAGAAGTCAGGGCTCTTTGTGACTACTCCAGCAGGATCTGTCTTCTCAATCAATTCAATGAATTGGCAAGGCACTTGTGCTGTGTGAACGTGGAATACAGGTGTGTAGCCCTTTGCAATGACTGTTGGGTGTGAGATAACTGCAACCTGTGCAACGAATTCATCTGCAATTGTTGCTGGCTTGGCAGCATCACAGACAACATCTCCTCTTGCAATATCTTTCTTTCCAAGTCCTCTTACGTTGATTCCGACATTGTCTCCTGCACTTGCTTCAGTCATTTGTTCATGGTGCATCTCAATGCTTCTTACTTCTCCTTCAACTCCTTTACCTGATCTTCCCGGCAAAGCAATGACTTTCATTCCGACTTTCATTATTCCTGTCTCAATCTTTCCAACAGGCACTGTTCCTATTCCAGTGATTTCATAAACATCTTGTAATGGCATTCTTAATGGCAAGTTAGTTGGTTTCTCAGGCTCTTTGAACAAATCAATCTGCTCAAGAACAGTTGGACCTTTGTACCAAGGCATGTTTGTTGATTTCTTGGCAACATTGTCGCCCATTTGCCCTGAAATTGCAAGGAATGTTATTCCTTCTGGCTTGTATCCTGCCTGCTTCAATAGAGCAGAAACATCTGCCTTAACTTTATTGTAAATATCTTCTTTGTAGCCAACAGTGTCCATCTTGTTTATATTTACTGCAACTTGTGAAACACCCATTGTTCTCAAAAGCCAGACGTGCTCTTTTGTCTGTGGCTGGACTCCATCTTTTGCAGATATTGTCAAAAATGCAACATCAGCTTGTGATGCGCCAGTAATCATGTTCTTGACAAAGTCCTTGTGTCCAGGAGCGTCAATTATTGTAGCTTCATATTTCTGTGTAACTAATTTTTGATAAGAAAGGTCAATTGTAACTCCTCTTTCTCTCTCTTCTTTGAACTTGTCCATGACAAAAGCGAATTCAAAACCAGCTTTTCCGTGTCTGACAGCTTCAGCTTTTAATTTCTCCAATTCCTCAGGAGCTATTTTTCCAGTGTCAAACATCAATCTTCCGATTGTAGTTGACTTTCCGTGGTCAACGTGTCCGACAAAGACAATGTTAATGATTGGTTTTTGTTTTGCCATTGTGAATAAATCAAGTTAATTTAAGTGGTATTTAAATCTTTTGATTTTTTAGCAGATATTTCCCCAAACCAAAAACCAATAAATCTTTTATCGTCGAAAAGTCAGCAGTATTTCTTCAGAGGATGTTCAATAGATTTGTCAAAATTCTTCATATCTTTCTCTATCTTTTTGACATCAATATCATCTTTTGAGCTGACATTTGCTATTTTTTCCACCTCATTTCTGAGAAAGATTTCAACCTGCCTGCTCATGCTTATTCCTCTGCCTTTGCAGTGCTTTGAATATGATTTGTACACCCCATCATCAACATTGAATGTCTTTAGCGCCATCTTTTTTACCCTTTCTTTTAGCCCCTTTTTGTATAGTTAATTAATGTTAAATAATGTTAATAAACCTTTCTTACGCTCCTAGAGGTACGACAATTGAACAGGTATAAAACCTAGATAAAAATAAAATACAGCTTATTATTACCAATCAGACAGTTTTTCAGGTCTATAGCCATATCTTTCCATTTCACATAAAACTGATTGAATAAATCCTGCTGATCTAATTAATTTCCCTTGTCCACATTCTTCAAATCTTTTTATTTCTTCCCTGATAACTTTTCCAAGTAGCAATTTATCGCCGGTTCCAAACCTATCATAAGGGAAGTGTCTATCAATACTTCTAATCCCTTCTTCGATATTGCCTAAGATTATTCTTTCTTCCATGAAATTTGGATTTAGAATTATTATATAAAACTACTGATTTTCAGCCAGGCCCTTTCTTTGCCTGATTTTTCTTATAACCTCAAGCTGCAATTCGGCTGGAAGCCTCTGGAAATTCTGGTCAGCCAGGCTTGAAACACCTCGTCCTTCTGTTGCGCCCCTGAGGTCATTGCTCCATCCAATCATTTCCGCGACCGGAATCTTGGCTTTTATGACTGTATCAACACCTTCCTGCTGAACATCAAGCAAAACACCCCTCTTGCTTCCAACAAGCTGGGTTAATGTTCCCATGAAATCAACAGGCCCTTCAATCAAATGCGTCTGAATTGGCTCAAGCATTGAAGCACCGCCTTTTCTGATTGCTTCCTGCATTCCTTGTCTCATTGCAGGATAAATCTGCGCAGGCCCCCTGTGAACATTATCAACGTGAATCTTCATGTCATCCAGAATAATTTTTGTTTTCATTAATGGCTCTCTTGCCAAAGGCCCATTGTCTACAACAAGCCGCCATCCATCAAGAATAGATTCAATAACTTCTCCAAGAAGAACAATACCTCTTGTCCTGTCTTCAAATACATTGCCTTTGTAAATTTCCTTGTATTGTCTTGCTTCATCATTTGAGATTCCAAGCTCAGATAATTTCTTCCATACCTCTTCAGGCCTTTTTCTTAATTTGCCTTCAGGCAATTCGCCTTTGTCAATTGCATCATAAACCTGCTCTTCAAGCGGCTCCATTCTCAGGAATAGAATGTTGTGCCCGTTTGGAGTTCTTACTTCAACAGGTCCGCTTTGTTTTGACAATGTTTCTCTGTAAACAACAATAGGATGTCCTGTTTTAATCTCCAGGCCCTTCTCGCTCTTGATTCTTCCTTCAATAATTTCAAGGTGAAGCTCGCCCATTCCAGACATTAGGTTCTCACCTGTCTCTTCATTGATTTCAATCTTAATGCTTGGGTCTTCCTTGCCGACTTTTCTCAAAACCTCAATTAATTTTGGCAAATCAGCTGACTTTACAACTTCAATTGACTTTGTAATGACCGGCTGGAAAATGTGCTTGATTTCCTCAAATGCTGTCTGAGGATTGACAGTTATTGTGTCTCCAACATCAGCATTAAGCCCTGATATTGCAAGAACATTTCCGCATGGAACCTGGTCCATCTGCTCTGGCTTGATTCCATTGTAAACCAAAACTTGCTGAACTTTTTCCTTTGACTTTGCATTATTGGCGTAAACATCCATTCCATTTACAATTGTTCCTGAATATAATCTTCCAGCGCATACTTCTTTTCCTGAACGCGGCTCAATGACAATTTTTGTAATAATAAAGCCAACCTCTCCATTAGGATTGCAGTTTGTAAGGTCTTTTCCAAATTGCGAGTCCAAGTCTCCTCTCCAGATTTTGGGAATTCTGTATTTTTGCGCCTCAAGAGGATTAGGCAGGTGCTTTACAGCCATGTCAAGAACAACTTCATATAAAGGAGCATTCTTCCAAATCCATGCATCTCTTTCCTTGTCTTCCATCTCGTAAATCCTGTAAATGTCCTTGAATGTGATGTTTTTCTTCTTCATGTAAGGAACAGAAAGGGCCCAGTTTTCTCTTGCGCTTCCAAAAGCAACACTCCCATCTGCAACATTGACTTTCCATTTTTCCTTGTATTCTGGCTCAGCAATTTGCATTATAAGATTGTTAAACTCATTAATTATCTCAACAAATCTCTCCTGCATCTGCTCTGGATTTAATTTCAATTCTTTGATTAATCTGTCAACTTTGTTGATAAACAAAACAGGCTTTACTCTTTCTCTTAATGCCTGTTTCAAGACAGTTTCTGTCTGAGGCATGACGCCTTCAGAAGCGCAAACAAGAACATAAGTTCCATCAATAGCTCTCATAGCTCTTGTGACATTTCCTCCAAAATCAACATGCCCTGGAGTGTCAATCAAGTTGATAAGATATTCTTCTCCGCCAAACTTGTGCGCCATGGAAACATTTGCAGCATCAACAGTCATTAATCTTTCCTGCTCGTCAGAATGCTGCCATGTTGCCATTCCTTCATCCAAGTCGCCTGCAATCTTAGCAGCCATTAAGCCAGCAGCCGCAAGAAGATTGTCAGTAAAAGCTGTCTTGCCGTGGTGAATGTGCGCGCTTGTAGCTATGTTTCTGATATTTTTCTGCGATGTTACAAGTCGCTTAATCTTGTCAAGGCTTGATTCTTTTTCAACCATTTTATTGTTTACTAATATAAAACTCAATAAGAAAATCGGTTTTTAAATGTTTATATAAACTTCACACAAAAGTATATTTCACATCTCTCATATCTTTAAATAATATCTTTCTAATTTTCTTCTATGGCAAACAAAATTATTCTTGTTGACATGGATGGCGTAATCACAGACATAGAGCAGGGGTTTATTGACCGCTGGAAAGCCCAGCACCCTGAAAAGCCATATGTTCCTCTTGAGAAAAGAAAGGGTTTTTATCTTGAACAGCAATACAAGCAGCTCTCTCCAGAATACGAGCAATTAGCCTTGGATGTATTTAATCAGCCGGGTTTTTTCCGCTCGCTTAGAATGATTCCAGGAAGCTTGGAAGCTTTGGAAGAAATGCGAAACCTTGAATTAAACCCTTTTATCTGCACAAGTCATTTTTCCACTAGCAGAACCTGCATTCAGGAAAAACATGATTGGACTCAGTATTATCTGGGCAAGGACTGGCTAAAAAGATTGATAATAACAATGGACAAGACATTGATTCATGGAGACAAGTTAATAGATGACAAGCAAGAAATAACAGGTGCCATAGCGCCTGTATGGGAGCATCTCTTGTTTGATTCCTGTCATAACAAGGATGTCAAAGACAAAACAAGAATTAATTGGAATAATTGGAAAGAAGTTTTGGGATTGTAGAATTATCGTGAGCCGTCTGCCTGCTTCTCACCCTCATTCTTTTTTGAGAAAGCATAACTTTCCATGCTTCCTTCGGATGCTTTTATTATTTCCTCAGAAAGTGTCTCTGCAATTTTCTTTTTCTTGCCAAATGCTTTTCCATAAGCGCCTTGAGTGAACCATCTCAATGCAAGATTTATTCTTCTCATTGGCGCGCAGTCAACAGCCTGCGGATATCTTGCTCCAGCATGCTCAATAATAGTAATCTCGTCTCTTGGCGAGCCCTTTTCAATGGCATCAACCAGAACCTGAACAGGATTTTTGTTTGTCTTCTTTTGTATTATTTCAAGAACTTCAAGAACAGTTTTCATGTTTCTGTTGTATTTTCCAGAAGCCCAGCTTGTTATTACCTTATGCTTCTTTCCGACATGTCCTGGCACATCAAGATGCCTTGACAATCTCTCAACAACATTGACTTTTGCAGCCCCAAATCTCTCAAGATTTCTTCCGTGTGATTTCAAGAGCAGCTTTCCGCCAAAATTAATATAAGGCCTTAATGCAGGATCCTTAACTTTGATATCAGAAACATCATACAAGTCAAATATCTTGAATGTAATTCCAGGTGCTTTTTGTTCTTGTTCTGCCATATTAATTTTCCTCTCCAAGTATTCTTAATAGTTTGCTTTTCATTTCAGCATCCAATTCATCCCTGAATCCTATGCTTGGCGCCAAGTTTGCTGTATCCATAACAATTACAGGGGTTTTAATGCTTCCATTTGAACTTTTTTGCAAATAAAATATTAAACCCTTTTCTTTCATGGTATAAATTTCTAATCTCTCTCTGCATAATTCATTGAGCAGTTTCACTGCAGAAAGATATATATTATAATTTTCAACTATTCTTGTATTTCTTCCAGGTATGGTAAATTTTTCTCCGCCAAATTCATATGTGTGTGATCTTCTTGAAACTAAAACTGAATCAGATGCCATTTTATCTTCTGCCCTTCTCTATCTTGCCTTTCCAAAGCAATCGCAAAGGCTGATCATTTACTTTAATAACTTGGAATGAAATTCCGGGAATATCTCCTTTTGAACGCCCCATTCGCCCGCCAATTCTTTCAATTATGACTTCATCGTGCTCATCAATGAATTTTTGCGCCAAATTTCCAGGAATAAATGCTCCGACAGAAATTCCGTTCTTGATAAGCTGGACTTTGCAGCATTTTCTCATTGCAGAGTTTGGCTGTCTTGCTTCTTTTTGGAATTTGCCGACAACAATGCCCTTTGCCTGCGCCGATCCTTCAAGAGGATCTGCCTTGACTCTCAAGTTTAATGTTCTTTTTTTGTAAGCTTTCTGGTGCCATCTAAATTTGTGATTATTCTTCATTAATTTTCTTGCATTCATTAAACCCATATTAAATGCTAACAAAATTGGTTTTTAAAACTTCCGTGCCTGTGATAATGGCACGGAATGGGTTAGAAATCTTGATTTCTAAATCTTTAGCCCTTACAGGGCTAAATGAGGTAAGGATAAAATGTTTATCCTTAGATCTTCTGTGCAAGCTCTAGGCACAGAATGAGCTAGAGATTTCAATCTCTAGATGTTTAGAAATTAAAGAGAAGGTGCTCTCCCATTGATGTCTTGAACCTGGTGGGGATTTATGTAATAATGATTAGGCTGTCTTTCTTGCCAAGGACGAACCTCTACTCTTACCTTGTCTCCTCTTGACATGCTTGTATCAAGTTTCTGTGCCAAGGAACTGTCTTCATATTCAAATATTTTCAAACATTTATAAGACTCTACAGAGAACATGCGTGTGTTTGTCTTGCTGTCATACGTTTCATCTTTTACAGTACCAGCAATATAAAAAGGGGGTTCTTGCTCTCCCTCGCGCTTTACCTTATCGCTCTGACATAGAAGTGCAATCATTAAAAATGGAGAAGCAAAAGCAACTGCTGCTGATAACACTATACATATGCCCTCATTTAAACCGCTAGAATCACGTTCACTCATGAAATAAAGCCCAAGAATAAGTTTATAAGTTTTATGGTTTCATAGCACAATAATTAAACAATCTTCAAATCTATGCCAAAATTATTCAGCATTATCTGCTTGAGCTCTTCAAGCCTTTTCTTGTTTCTGCCAATAAGCGCTGCCTTGCTTGTGCTGCCGGCATTAAGAATAAACATTCCTTCTTTTATCTCCAAGGACTTAAATCTGATTGGTGAAACAACATTTCTTACAAAATCTGGAGCATCTTCCATTCCTCTTGGCTCAGAAATGACTCTGATTCTCTTGCCAAGCTGTTCCTGCAATCTTCGGATATTGGATGCACCCGGTCCAATTGCCTGGGAAATCATGCTTCTCGGAACAGCAAAAACAATGACATTATTATAAACAAAGCATTTTCTCGTCTTAACCCTTGAGACCCTGTCTAAGAGATTAATATATCGCATCAATTTCATGTCTATTATGTTCATTTTGCTCAAGCTTTATTCGTTTTTTTTCTCTTTTTCAAGTGCCTTGTTTACAAGCGGCCCTGTAACTTTGACAAGCAATCCTGGAAGCCCTGTTCCAACAGGAATTACTTGGTTCAGAAGAATATTTTCAATAACAGAATTCAATTCATCCCTTCCACCCTGGATAGTTGCATTGATAAACTGCTTGTCAGGTGTTTCAAATGTTGCTCTTGCGAGAATGCTTGCCTTGTCAGAGATTATTCCCATTCTTGTCACTCCCTTTGAAATGCCGGAGGAGGTCATCGCATCAGCTACAAGCTTCAAATGCCTCTCATTGATGTCAATTCCTTGGTTTTGCAGAACTTTTTTGATTTCATTGATTATGGTTTGTCTTGCAGCTTCAATTCCAAGAGTCAGCATGACATCATATACATCATTCGTGACTGTTCTCTCCTTGTCAACTCCCTTAACTTGCATAACTTCTTCCATATTCGAGCCAGCAGTTAATACTACATAATCTCTCTCTCTTTTTGCAACAACAACCTGGGATATTCTTTCAACTCCGGAGATTATTGTCTTCTTTAGCTTCTCTTTCAGCTTGTAAATTGTCTTGAAATCCATCTCAGAAGCATTTATTGTTATTCTCAAGTCATTTCCTTTGACATTGAATCCTTTTTCATTCAATCTCTCAACTATTTTCTGCGCCCCTGCATGCACGCTCTTCAAGGCTTTGCCATCAAGCATGATTTCTATTTTCTTATTCGTGAAATCAATCTTTATTTCTTCCAATATCTCTTTCAATGTAACTTCTTTTATTTTTTCAGCAATTACTTTTGAATCTTTGTCATTGTTGGCTTCTTTCTCCAGATAAATTTCCATTGATGGCGTTGAAGGTTTTTTTCTTGCATCGAGAATTTCAATTAATCTTGGAAGTCCTGTAATCTGCATTTGCGCAACTCCTGCATGGTGGAATACATTAAGAACCATTTGTGTTGAGGCCTCGCCAAACGATTGTGCAGTTACAACTCCAACTGCCTCGCCAGCAGGCACCTTGTTGTCTTTCAGGTGCAGCCTGGAAACATCCTTTCCATCATCGCCTGAAACAAACTGGATAATATTCTCAGAAGCATCTCTTACTGTCCCGTCATACTCAACTTTCAAGTCCTGCAGTGCAGAAACAAGCCTTCTATACAAATATCCGGATTTCGGAGTTCTAAGGGCAGTGTCCATAAGGCTGTCTCTTCCTGTAATTGCTCCAAAAAAGAATTCAGTTGGCTTCAATCCTTTCATGAATGACGACTTGATGAATCCTCTTCCTTCAGGAGACAAATCTCCTCTTCTGAAGAAAGGCAGTGTTCTCCCATTATAACCAAAGCTAATTCTCTTGTTCCACAATGACTGCTGTCCTACTGAACATGCAATCTGGGTGATATTAAGCATGCTTCCTGCAGCACCCGCAGAAATCATCTTGTTAACATTTCCTTCTTTCGGGAAGTGTTCTTTGACAACCTTGCCCATCTCTGTTCTTACTTCGTTCAATATCTGCAATATTCTTGTCTCTCTTGTTTCTTCCAGTGTTTTTCCAGGAATATGAACAAGTTTTCCTGTCTCATAATCTAAAATAATTTCAGATGTTTTTCTTTCAGCCTCATTTATTACGCCCTGAGTAATCTCTTTTACTTTGTCCGGAACATTCAAGTCCTGCAATGCAAGCGTATAACCTCTTCTTGAAAGATAAATTGCTCCAAGAAGGAATGCTTTGTTTATTGATTCTATTGTCTCTTTTCTTCCAAATTCTTTGTCAATTATTTTTACCATTTTGCCATCTTCTGTAGCAAAAGAATCAGTTCCCGTAATTTCCCTTGGCACCTTAAGAGATGAGCCTTTGGGCAATATCTGCTCAAATATTTCCACTCCAGTCAGAGATTTCTTCTTCAGATTTGCAGAAACGCCTGCGCAATACAATAATTCTTCAGCATCTCCTTTTTCCAATGTATCTCCAGCGAGAATATATGCGCCAGTAACAGAATCTTCAACAGTTCCAGCAAGATTCATGTTATTTTTTGAAGATATGATATTATTGCTGATTTCAAGAAGTATTTTTGCCTCAGCTCTTGCTTCCTCAGTTTGCGGACTGTGAATGTTGCACTCATCACCGTCAAAGTCAGCGTTGTATGGCGCAGCTGCAGCAGGATGCAGTCTGAAAGTCCTGTTAGGCAAAACCTTGACATAGTGAGCCATTAGGCTTTGCTTGTGAAGTGATGGGTGTCTGTTGAACAATACAATATCTCCATCCCTAAGATGTCTCTCAATCTTATAGCCTGGCTGTATTTCTGCGCATAATTCTTCTTTCAATGCATCAGTTATTTTTTTCTTCTTGCCGTCAGGCCTTATGACATAATTTGCTCCAGGATAATCGCTTCCTTTCTTAATCAAATCTTTCATTATTTCAATATTCGTTGAAGTTACACTCTCTGCCACAGTTATGACTTTTGCAATTTCAAATGGAACACCAATCTCGTTTATTTTAATCAAAGGATCAGGTGAGATGACTGTTCTTGCAGAATAATTTACTCTTTTTCCTGCAAGATTATGCCTTATTCTTCCCTCTTTTCCTTTTATTCTCTCTGTTATTGTTTTCAATGGCTGCCCGCTTCTGTGTCTTGCAGGAGGTATTCTTGAAACATTATTATCAAAGAAAGTTGTCACGTGGTATTGCAATAAATCCCAAAGATCTTCAATAATAACTTCAGGCGCGCCAGCATTCAAGTTCTCCCAAAGCCTCTGGTTTGACCTTATTATATCAGAAAGCTTGTGCGTCAAGTCATCTTCGCTTCTTTCTCCGCTGTCAAGGGTGATAGAAGGCCTTACTGTTACAGAAGGAACAAGCAGCAATGCTAATACTGCCCATTCAGGCCTGCATGTTTTTGTATTTATTCCAACTTTCTTTAATTCATCATCGCTAATATTTACTAATCTCTCTCGTACTTCTATAGGAGATAATCTTTTCTTCCCAAGCATGAATGTGCTTGGCTTTTCTAATTTAACTCTTTCAATGGTCTCGCTGCAATAAGGGCATTTTCTTGTATCTCTTGCTTTTTTTGCTCTTATCGCCGGACTTAATCCCTTTTGTTTTTCCTCACTTAATGTTAATTTTCCGCACTTCGGGCAGAAGCTTCTCAGGCAAAGTTCAATCAAAGGAATATATTTTATATGGAAGACAGGCCTTGCAAGCTCAATGCTTCCAGGATGTCCAGGGCATTCCTTGACTCTTTTTCCGCAGGTTCTGCATCTTACTCCAGGGTCAATGGCTCCTAATCTTAAATCCATAAGTCCGCCATCAACTGGGAAACCATCAATGTCATAAAGTTCAGGAGTCACAATTTTTGCAGTGCTTATTTTTCTAACCTGCTCGGGGCTGATTAAGCTGAATCTCAATGCTCTTACTTGTTTTTTGAAATATGTTTCGTTCATTGTTCGTATTTGTTCTTCAATTCAAATGAAGTATGAACCCCTAATCCAAGCAGCTCGTCAACTAATAATTTGAAAGCATAGGAGATTTCAAGAGGCTCTGCTTCATTGCTTCCGCATATAGGGCATACAATCTTATTTCTAATGGTATCTTCAAAAATCATGTCTCCGCAATCCTTGCATATCCAGATAACTGTCTTGTCAGAATCATATCTCTCTTTCAAAAGCAATGCTGCTCCATGCCCCGCCAATGCTTGCTGCTCCATTTCTCCCAATCTTAAACCACCGCCTCTTGCTCTTCCTTCAATTGGCTGTCTTGTCAGCAAAGCAACTTTTCCAGATGCACGCGCATGCATCTTGTTCTTTACCATGTACATAAGCTTCAAATAATACATGTTTCCAATGTAAATCTTGGCATCCATTTTCTTTCCTGTTATTCCATTATACATGGTCTCTTTGCCGTCAAATCTGAATCCCATTTCATTAAGCTGATTCTCCAATTCTTCAACAGTTGCTCCTGTAAATGGAGTGCCGTCAATTATTTTTCCTGTTGTAGCTCCTGTTTTTCCAGCCAATAGCTCTATCAAATAACCTACAGTCATTCTGCTGGGTATTCCATGAGGATTAAACATTAAATCAGGCCTTACTCCTTTTACAGTGAAGGGAATGTCCTCAGCATCTGCAATTAATCCAACTACTCCTTTCTGCCCATGTGGCGTTGAGAACTTGTCTCCTGGCTCAGGCACTCTTGAATCTCTTGTCCTGACATGAATTATTTTATTTCCTTCCTGATCAACTGTAATAAATACAGCATCAACTGTTCCTCTTTCTTCCTGCCTTATTGTTGAACTGGCTTCTTTCTTTGCCTGAATGCTGATATCCTTGGCTTCACTTAAGAATTTTGGAGGAGTTAATTTTCCTATAACAACATCTCCTTCATTCATGTCTGCTTCAGGGTAAGCAATTCCATCATCTTCAAGGAATTTGTAAGCTTCTTCTGTCCTGTATCCAGAAACATCTTTGTTAGGTATTACAATTTCATCAGATAATCCTCCAGGATATTGCAGTTCTGTTGAAGAATATGGCCTGAAATAAGTGCTTCTTCCCATTCCTCTGTCAACGCTCGCCTTGTTAAGAACAACTGCATCAGACATGTTATATCCTTCAAAAGGCATTATTGCAACAACAATATTCTGTCCAGAAGGATAAATATCAAGAGTGTCATAAACAAAGCTTCTTACAATTGGCTTCTGCGGGTAATGAAGTATGGAAACATTTGTATCTAATCTGGTTGGATAATTTGCAGCATAAATTCCAAGGCTTTGCTTGAGAGTCTTGCTTCCCCTGTTCAATCTTGCTGACTGGTCGTGATTTGCAAAAGGAACAAGGCTTGTTGTTAATCCAAACAAGTCAATCGGATGGCATTCAAAATGAGTATGCTCATTTGTCAAGTCCTCTTGTCTCAATGCAACAAGAGCATCATCTTCTTCAGCCCCGTCAATATACTCAATAATTCCTTCATTAATAAGATCGCTCCATTTTGTCTTGTTTTCTTCTAAAAGAATAAGGTGCTCGTCTTTTAGTTTGCTTGCGCCATTCTCAACAACAATCAAAGGCCTTAAAACTCTGCCAACTTCAGTTGACATTGTAATTTGCTCGAGTATCCTGTCATTTCTTACGCTAAGCTCTTTTGGAAACTCTCCAGCTCTTCTTGTATTTCTCACTTTCAAAACAAAATCTTCAGAATTATCAACAAATCCGATAAATCTTCCATTGAAGAACACATCTGTCTTTCCATTTTCTTTATTCAATCCAAATTCTGCAAATTTTTTCAAAACCTGCATTTCATCAAAGCTTATTGCTGTTGAAATTTTTGCGAGAATAGCCAGATTCTTTCTTAATCCAATTTCAGTTCCTTCAGGGCTTTCTGTAGGGCAGAATCTTCCATAATGCGTTGGGTGCAGTGTTCTTGCCATGAAGTTTTCCTGCTCTCCCGGCAGCGTTGACGAAACTCTCTGCAATTGCGAGAGCATCGCAAGATAATTTGCCTTGTCCATGTTTTGTGTAACTCCAGACCTTTCGCCAATCCAGCTGCCTGTTGCTATTGCACTCTCAATTCTGTGCGAGAACAAGGTTGATTTGGCAAGTGTCTTTATCGAATAGAATTTCTTTCTTTTCGCAACTTTCTGCAGTGAGTATTGTATATCTCTTACAAAAATGCCCAGATTAACTCTAAACAAATCAGCCATCAAGTCACCTGATAGTTTTACTCTCTTGTTCGCATAATGGTCTTTGTCTGTCCTTAGGTTTTTGTTTTCTTTTGCCTTAAGGTATAATCTTATTAGCTTGCATAATGTCAGCGCTTTTTCAATTCTTGAGTTCTTGTCTGTTCCTATATGCGGCAGCAAGAATGAATCAATTCTCTGTTTTACTCTTGTTATTATTTCTTTTTTTGTTCCTTGAATGCCTGCTTTTTCAGCAATATAAGCTATTGCGTCATCTGAGTTCTGCAAATTTGCAAATTCATACATATTTACTATCAAGCAATCATTTTCATGCCCTATATTTTTTGCAATATCAGCTTCTTTTGTCATTCCCAATACTTTTAGCAAGACAATTGCAGGAATATTCTTTAGCCTGCTGAATGTCAGTTCCAAAATTCCTTCCTTCGCCTCAGATATTGTTGTAGGAATTCTGTAAGACCCTCTTTGCGAGAATACTTTTAGTGTAAGTCCTAATCTGCCTTCCTCAATAAATGGCTGGTTAGCCGCAAGGTCTTCATTCATTACCATTACTCTCTCATTTCCATTAACAATGAAATATCCCCCAGGATCAAGAGGATCCATATAATTTTCAAGAAGGTCTTCCTTGCTCATTCCATAGGTGTTGCACGCAGAACATCTGACCATGACAGGGATTCTTCCGATTTCAACTTCAGCGCTGTCTGTCTGATTCCCGTATTTTATTGTCAATTCTACAAAAACAGGCGCAGAATAAGTAAGGCTTCTCAATCTTGCAGTTGTTGGAGTCACAACACTCGTGCTTCCATCAGCTTCAATTATGTTTGGTTTCTCAACTCTTATCTTGCCAAGCTTTATCTCAACCTCTTCTTCATTATTTATATTTTCATTGAGCTCGCTGACAATTTGCTGCATTTTGTTATTGATAAAATCATTGAAAGAAAGTATGTTCGACTCTACCAAAGAGTGCTGTTCAAGATATTTTTCTATTAGTACATTTTTTTGTTCTTGCATTTTTACGCTACAACTCTGTAATAAAACCGAGTAGCCTCCTCTTCTTTTCTCTCAATTCTTATAATATCTCCCTGCTTGCAGCTTTCTGGCAATGCAGGATCATCATTTTTAATTTTTGGCAATTGTGCAAGAGAAATATTGTGTTTTTTTAAAAGATCTTGAACCTCATTTGGTTTCAACTTTACATGTTTTGGCTGTAGGATATGCATATGAAGAGATGTTTTTACCACTTATGGAATATAGAAATCTACAAAAGTGGCTTTTTAAACCTTGCGTTTAAAAGGGCTTTGTGTATAAAGTAACTCTTGTGTAAAAAGTCAATTAAACAACTTCGGCATCCATCTGTAATATAAAAATCTCTTTTTGCTTTAAGTCTTGTCTTATCATCTCTTTATAGGCAGATATCCATTTTTTATTTTCAAAAGTGTCTTCTATAAATAGTTCTAATAAGAAATGTTCTTCTTCATACTTTAATCCTTCATTATCTTGCCAAGAACCTTGTATCACTGGCAAATGTGCAAAGGGGTCTAAAGAATATCCTCCAAATCTTTCCTGTATCTTTTCAGCAATGGTTTGAATTATCTTCTCAGGGATTTTCTTTTTGTCATTAAATGTCTTGGGGAGAAATATCCTATAGAGCTTCATTTTAGCTTAATATTTCCGGTTCTATTCCTGCGGTTTTAAGTTTTTCCAAGACTTCTTTTTCATGCTCAAGGATATTAAACTTATTGTCTGGAAGCCCTATAAATCGTCCATTGCCAAGTAATATCTCAAAAGTTTTTTCTTTCTCTTCAGATTTTACTTTTATTAGAACCATTTTTATTTATCCTCCATTTAATAAGTTTTTATCTCTTTTTATTAACATATATACTCCATTACAATAATTTATTTCTTTCCCAAATCTTTCTTAATCAAACCCTCAACATAATCGGAATACTTTAGGCTTTTGTCAATACAATGTTTTTTAGCCTCTTTCCAGACATCAGGGTTAATTTTGAGACTTATTGTCTCTTTTTGTGTCATATAAAATTGAGGCAAAAGTAGTATATATATCTTTCTATATAGAAACATTTATATACTTGATAGTAATATATATTACTATATTACTTAACACAATGGAACAAGAAAAACCATACAAACTAATGAGTAGAGAAGAACGAGGAAAACTTTTACTTAAACGAGTTAAGATAGAAAAAACCTCAGAAGGCTGGAAAGTTCAATCTTCTTCTGGAAATGGCTTTTATTTTGTTAAGTTCAATGGACACGAGCCTAAATGTGATTGTCCTGATTGCAGAATGAGGCATCAAAAGTGTAAGCATATTTATGCTGTTGAATTGTATATTAAACAAGAAATAGATAACAAAGGAAAGATAAGTCAAACAAAAGGCATTAAAGTAAGATACTCTCAAGATTGGAAAGCTTATGACAAATCTCAAACCAATGAAAAGTTTTACTTTTTGAAATTATTAAGAGAATTGTGTGATTTTGCAGAGCAACCAGAATATAAGTTCGGCAGACCACCCATTCCAATAAGTGATTTAATCTTTGGTTCTGTTTTGAAAGTTTACAGCACTTTTAGCCTTAGAAGGTTTATATCTGACTTAGAAATAGCCAAGCAGATGAATTTAATTGATTCTAAGCCTTGCTACGCTTCTATAGGACATTTCTTACAAAGAGAAGAGATAACTGACATTCTCAAATCATTAATACAAATAAGTTCTACTCCATTAAGAGAAGTTGAAAGCTCTTTTGCAATTGATTCTTCAGGATTTAGCACAAGCAGGTTCGCAAGATATTATTCATACAAACATCAGAAAGATATAAAATACAAAATTTGGATTAAAGCGCATTTAATGAGTGGAGTAAAAACAAATATAATTACATCAGTAGAGGTGACAGAAGGGGTGGCAAATGATAGTCCACAATTACCTCGCTTAGTTCAGGAGTCATCTAAGCACTTCGCCTTAAGCGAGGTAATCTGTGACCGAGCTTATTTATCTAAGGATAATTTTAAAGTAATCGCCGAGCATGGAGCTACTGCTTTTATTCCATTTAAATCAAATTCAAATCCTCGTTCTCATTCAAAAGGAACTTCAAGTTTATGGAAAAAAATGTATTATTATTTTATGTATAAACATGACGAGTTTAAACAACATTATCACAAAAGAAGCAACGCCGAGACTGTTTTTCATATGATTAAAACTAAATTTAAAGATAATTTAAGAAGCAAAAGTAAAACTGCTCAAATTAATGAATTACTTTTGAAAATACTTTGCCATAATATTTGTGTTGTGATTCAGGAAATGAATGAGTTGGGAATAAGAGGAGAGTTCTTAATTGAGGAGAAACAACAATGAAAAAGCAAAGGTTTAAGAAACCGTTCTGCCTTATATATAGCATGATTATAGACGAAGAAAGTATATCTGCATTTTTAACTTGTCTCGGTTTTAAAAAGAAAAATGGAGTAGAGAATACTTATTTCAAAACTTATCAAAAGAATTACGAAGTTAAAATATTAATAGACAAAGAAGAGTTTAAGAATTCAAAGATAGATTATGGAGACAAAATAAAATTTGGAAGACAGACAACAACTAATTTTTCTCAACAAGAAAACTTTGTTATTTTAGAATGTATAAATAAACTTCTTGATAAAGGATATCTTCCAGATAAGATAATTCTAGAAAAGGATTGGAAGTTAGGACATAAAGAAAAGGGTTGCTTAGACATACAAATCTTAGACAAGAGTAACAATAGTTTTTTAATGATTGAATGCAAGACTTGGGATAAGGAATACAAGAAAGAGAAAAACGAGATTTATGATAATGGTGGTCAATTATTTTCTTATTTCATACAAGATAAGCAAACAAAACATCTTTGCTTATATTCCTCTGTTTTTGATGGAGAAAAGATTCTTTATGAAAATTCAATAGTTAAAATAACTGAGGATATAAAAAAATCAACAAATCAAAAAGAGGCTTTTGAAAAATGGAAGCCACAAATATTTGAGAATAGGGGAATATTTGAAGAAGATATAACTCCTTATAATATTCTCTTTAGTGGTTTGAGAAAAAAAGATTTAAAAGAATTAACTAGGGAAGATGGCGGGGATATATTCAATCGTTTTGCTGAAATTCTAAGAAGAAACGTGGTATCTGACAAAACAAATGCGTATAATAAAATCTTTAATTTATTTTTATGTAAGATAGTAGATGAATATGAGAAAGACAATGATATAGAAAAATTAGAATTTCAATGGGAACATGGTGAGAATAACGAAACTACCCTATTAAGACTAAATGATTTATATAAAAGAGGGATGAAGAATTATTTGAATCTAGATATTTCTGCTGTTACACTTGAACAAATCGAAGAAAAGCTAGAAAATATTAAATCAAAAAAAGATAAGGAGAATCTTAAAGCTCTTTTTATTGAACAAAAGTTATATACTGGTAATGATTTTGCTTTCAAAGAAGTTTTTGACAAGAAAACTTTTGATTTAAATTGCATAGTTGTAAAAGAAGTTGTAAAGCTTCTTGAACCATATAAGATAAGATATGAAACAAAACAGCAGTTTTTGGGAGATTTCTTTGAAAAATTACTTAACACAGGAATTAAACAAGAAGTGGGACAATTTTTTACCCCAGTTCCGATTGCTCAATTTATTTGCAAATCTTTACCTCTTTTAGAGATAATCCAAAAAAAGAATAATAACCGAGAAATAAATTTTTTGCCTTATGTAATAGATTACGCTTCTGGCTCAGGTCATTTTCTAACTGAAATTATGGAGGAAATAAATGAATACATAGAAGCAAAGATAGATGATAGTTTTATTAAAGGTGGAATGAAAGCAAAGAATGAATTTAATTCTCTAAAGAAGAATATGTTATGGTCTAAAGAGTATATTTATGGTATTGAGAAAGATTATAGATTAGCAAAAACAACAAAAATAGCAACATTCTTGAACGGAGATGGTGATGCAACAATAATTTGTGGAGATGGTTTAGATAATTTCGTAAAGAGTGAAGATTACAAAAATCGTTTGAAAACTTCTGGTGATGGAGTAAATAATATTCAGTTTGATGTTGTTGTAGCAAATCCTCCAT
>Ga0315274_10000916_pt1 | contig 45707 bp, 59 predicted proteins | sample YL17G02_20_MG_FD_203700 | JGI IMG/M metagenome (GOLD analysis project Ga0315274, IMG submission 203700) | Sediment microbial communities from Yellowstone Lake, YNP, Wyoming, USA - YL17G02_20 | ecosystem: Environmental > Aquatic > Freshwater > Lake > Sediment | place: USA: Wyoming | collected...
AATATCGTTGATATTCCATCCGCAACCCCTTCTATTAAACCCAATGCAAATGCAGGGGCTCCAAGAACAGAAGAAAGGAATATAGGTAGAACAACAGAAGCCATCTCATGATTCATATCGGAAAAGAGGCTGGCCAAACCCATACCCAAAATGTTTCGATTTAACCATTTTTTATTTTTCATATCATCATCTTAGTTATAGAAGTAGAAGCTATCAGCTTCTTTATAGGAAGCGGTTAAAGGTGAGCCTCATCACCTTATTATTGTTATTATGATTTTATTCTTTAAGAAGATTATTTTTAAAATAATTAAAAGTCAGAATTTGCCTGTAATTATTAAGTACACCGATGAACCTATCTGATTCTGAGTAATTATTTATGAGAAGTCGAGTTATTACACTTGCGTTGACCCACAGTACCTTGATGTTCCTCTGTATAATAGAATTCTCTTTCCATTATAACCCCCATATGTTGCCCACCCGCTATACATAATTGGTTTTCCTTAGAACAGAGTCCTATTTCATCTTTTTGCTAGCAAAATAACCAAAACCAAAAAAGCCCAATAAAAACACTATAAAGAATATTGGAGAAGCTATTTGATCGACAGATGTGTTTTTGAAAATAAAGATCATTATAAGACTGAAAATCATGAGAATAGCCATTCTTACTACACTGTTTCCAATTGCGTTGCTTATTTTTATTCCCAATAGACTTATAAAAAAAATTAAGACTCCTCCTAGACCTATGATTTCAACAGTTTTACCGACAAAATTAAGGAAAAAAGATTGGGCAAATCCTGTATTGATTATATAAATTAAGCCCAAAGCACTCATTGCTATTGCTATGATAGCTGATACTCTTTTTTGATTAGGGAATATTCTCGATAATAGTATGAATAAAACTCCAAAGAAGATTATAAATGGCAGGAAATAGACAAAAATTAAGTAATGAACATCGAAAATCATAATTATTTCTTTGAATTTTGGACTTAAATTTATCTGATTCTGCGGAATGCTAACATTTTTTAATGTAAAAAACAAAATAACATCTAATGGTTTATAAAAAAATTGCAATCGTTTATGTTTTTTTAGTCAGTTTGATTTTTACACTTTCTTTTATAAGAGCTAATAAGAGTACAACGCAAAGTACTCAACTTTCCTTATCACAAAGTCCTTTCTTGATCATCGGGATAACATCTGCTATTTTAGTCGCAATATTTATTGCTTTCAGGTTCTTCGGCAAGAAAAAAGAAGTATCACCCCTAAATGCAAAGCTTTAAATACCTTTTCTCACCATCTTAATTGATTCAAAGTACAAAGCTGTGACAAATAGCGTTAGTCGATTATGCTAATTCTATTGCTTTCGTGACTTTTTAAAAAATAAGAGATGAAATTATGAAATTTGAAGATATGAATATTGAACAGAGTATATTAGGCTCATTGAATGATCTCGGTTTCGAACAACCGACAAGAATTCAGTCTGAAACTATACCTATTATAAAACAGGGCTACGATGTCATTGGTCAATCTGAAACAGGTTCAGGCAAGACAGCAGCTTTCGGAATACCATTAGTAGAGAAAGTTGCTAAAGGTGGTAGAATACAAGCACTCGTCCTGGCACCTACAAGAGAATTGGCATTGCAAATAGCAAATGATCTAACAAAGTACTCACGTTTTAAAGGACTTTACATACAAACGGTTTATGGTGGAGTTTCCATGAATCCTCAGATATTTGGTTTGAGAAAAGCAGAGGTTGTTGTCGGGACACCTGGAAGGATCCTGGACCATATGCAACGAGGAAATTTGGATTTAAACAACTTGAAAATCTTTGTCTTGGATGAAGCAGACAAGATGATTGACATGGGATTTATCGATGACATAGAGATGATCGAAAAACACATCCCAAAAAATAGACAGACATTACTTTTCAGTGCAACAATGCCAGAGAGTTTGTTGAGGATTAGAGATAGGTTTACAAACAATGCAAAGAAGATCAAGACAGAAACCACAGTAAGAGAGGATATTTTAAGCCAATACTATTGTGATGTCGACCATAAAACAAAATTCTCATTGTTAGTACATTTAATTAACGAAGAGCAACCAAACCTTGCAATTATTTTCTGCAACTCCAGAAGAGAGACAGACCTTGTTTCTAGGAATTTACAATCTAATGATATAGATGCTACTGTTTTGCATGGCGGTCTATCACAACAAAGAAGAGAAGATGTGATGGAAAGTTTTCATAAAGGAATAAAGAGAGTTTTAGTAGCAACAGATGTCGCTGCAAGAGGATTGGACATAAAAAATGTGACTCATATTTTCAACTACAACATACCAAGGGATGCAGAAGAATATACTAACAGGATAGGAAGAACAGCAAGAGCAGGGGAAACGGGAAAGGCGATATCACTTTTGTGCAGGGAAGATCATGATTCATTCAGAAGAATAATAAACGGTTTTTCTTACAATATCAAAAAGATGGAAGTCTCAGATTTCAAAATTTTACCTTTCAGCAAACCTCAATTTCATGAAAATAGAAATTTTGGAAATAGAAGGTTCTTTAGAAGAAGGTTCAGATAAATTGACTGACAGGGATTTGACTTTCAAAGATAATTCAGCTACATTTTTTATAAATATCAATGCCCTCTAATTTATTTTCCTTTAAGTATGGACAATAATATTTTCTTACCAAATTTTCAATCTGTATGTATCTTGAAAATTCAGGTGGTGAATAAGATGAAATTAACGCATAATCGAAGAAATTATCCCTTAATGCCATTTCATAATCATTCATATCCGATTTGTGATCAAATGTAGTTAAGTTATACTCATACTCAAAATAATAGTAACTAAAAACTTTTTCTGCCGTTGAATAAATATCCCAACCTTTCGAAAGTATGAATGCATGGGGATTTAAAGCCAGTACTTTACCATTTATGTTACTCAATTCGTTTTCAATTGAATTATAAGAAGGGTAATTCCAAACGCTAACCGATGCAGTCTGCAGGTTTAGAATTAATAAAAAAACAATAATTGGAAATAAAATTTTTTTATCAAATTTAATCAAGATTTTCCCAACGAGCACTGACGCTGAAATCTCAGCAAAAGGAAGTTGACGATATAATGAAAGATAATTGGCTGTGAGAAGATGGAAAGCAATCACTATTATGGATGGTATGAAAAAGATGAAATATTTCTTTATTACGGGATTTTTGATGCTAATAAAGCAAATGATAGAGGCTAAAGGTAGATATTGTGTTAAATAAATTAATAAGTTTTTAACATTTTCATATCCGACAGTTTTTATCTTACTTAGAAAAAGATAATTGAGCAATGTAGGAATTAAATCTTTATACAAAATTACAAACGGCAATAAAATTATAATCATGCCAAGTAAGAATTTCCACCTGATTTTTTTCTTGATTAAAAGGTAAATTACAATAAAAAATACAGGGGCTAACACAAAAAATTTTGAAATTATAGCTAGGCTAGATGAAACGCCTGCAGACAAATCCATTTTTTTATTGATAAGAAATAAAGATAAAATGAAAAAAAAGACTGAAACCGAATCCAAAAGCGAGTCGCTTGCCAGCAAAATGGTCGAAGCTGAAATTCCAGCAAAAATCAGACTTATAATGGGTTTTCCGCCTATTTCAGAGGTCAATTTGTAAACGATGATTAAAGATAAAACAATAAAGATCATAGCAAAAAATCTAGATAAAAGAATACCTCCAATTAAATAACCAAATCCGTATATTATCGGTGCTAAAGGGCTACCTATTATTTGTTGAAATGGATTTTCATATTGACCGTAATAATAAATTTTAAATGGATTTAGTTTGCTTTCTAATATAGCTTTACCAGAAAGTATATACAGTGATTCATCGTCCTCGTAAGGCCTAAAAATTATAAATTGAATATAGATTAGAATCAAAATAAGTAATACAAAATAATTCAATAATTTAGGATTCATAATATAATTTACATATAACTGATAAAATACTTTAAAAAATCCATAAATTTGAGATACAATGGACTGGATTTTTCATCTTTTTCCAAGTCATTGAATTTGGCTATTAAATGCCCTTAATAACCTAATTTTTGAGGTTAACCTTTTGGACTGACAGGGATTTGAACCCTGAGCCTCCTGCTTGCAGAGCAGGCGATCTACCGTTGATCTACCAGCCCATCAAATATAATTTAGTTTAATAGAATTAAACTTTAGTTTTAAATACATTCTGTACTCTTTCTAAAACTATTCAGAAAAATGTTTTAAAGCCCTAATTCTTAGTGCTTGTCAATGAAATAATAGGAGGTGATCCAGCCGCACCTTCCAGTACGGCTACCTTGTTGCGACTTAGCCCCCCTCGCAGAAAATAAACTTGACTCTTCCAAGAAGGAAAAGCCTCGTTTAAACTCCACTCGGATGGCTTGACGGGCGGTGTGTGCAAGGAGCGGGGACGTATTCGACAAAAGATAGTGACTTTTGCCTACTAGGGATTCCGGCTTCACGAGGGTGAGTTACAACCCTCGATCCGAACTGAGCATGAGGTTAAGGGGTTGGCTTCACCTTTCGGTGTTGCATCTCATTGTCTCATGCATTGTAGGCCGCGTGTAGCCGGGAAAATTCGGGGCATACGGACCTACCGTCGACCGCACCTTCCTCTGATTTATCACCAGCAGTCTCCTATGAGTGCTCTGTTGCCAGATAGCAACATAGGATGCGGGTCTCGCTCGTTAACGGACTTAACCGCACGCCTCACGGTACGAGCTGACGATGGCCATGCACCTCCTCTCAGCTTGTTCGGTAAGCCCTTCAGACTGACCTTCATTCTGCTGTCGATTCCCGTGAGATGTCCGGCGTTGGATCCAATTGAACCGCAGCCTCCACCCCTTGTGTGCTCCCCCGCCAATTCCCTTAAGTTTCAACCTTGCGGTCGTACTCCCCAGGTGGCCTGTTTAACACCTACGCTCCGGCACTGCAAACCCACGTAAGGTTTGCAACACCAAACAGGCATCGTTTACGCCTAGGACTACCGGGGTATCTAATCCCGATCGCTCCCCTAGGTTTCGCCCCTCACCGTCGAACCTGTTCTAGGTAGAAGCCTTCGCCACAGGTCGTCCCCTTAGGATTATAGGATTTTACCCCTCCCCCAAGAGTACATCTACCCTCTCCCAGTCCCAAGTCTAGTAGTATCCCCAGCAAGCTCACCAGTTTACCGGCAAATTTCACTAGGGACTCACTAAACCGGCTACGGACGCTTTAGACCCACTAATCGCGGATACTACTTGGGGCGCGAGTATTACCGCGGCGGCTGGCACTCGTCTTACCCACCCCTTATTCTCCAACCTGTTTGCAGTTGGCAAAAGTTCATGCAGAGCATGAACACTTCAGGTTCCCTCGTCACGCGTTAGCGCATTGCGAAGTTTTCGTAACTGCTGCGTCCCGTAGGACCTGGATTCATGTCTCAGAATCCATCTCCGAGCCTCCACTCTCATGGCTCGTACTCGTTATAGCTTTGGGGGTTTATTACACCCACAACAGGCTGATAAGATATAGTCCCATCCTATACCGTAACCTTTCGATTTTCTATCATTCCAGAACAGAAAACCCATCAGGTATTAACCTCAGTTTCCCGAGAGTATCCCTGAGTATAGGGTAGGTTAACTATATATTACTGAGCAGTTCGTCGAGTCCCGAAGACTCTCGACTCGCATGTCTTAATCGAACCCGAATAGCAGTATCCTCCGGCGGGATCATCCGGAATTGAGCGGTTATTGCACATATCACACTTTCAATGACAAGTTTCACCAATTAGGGCTTCAAACTCATAAGAGCATGAGCTTTGCATCAAATACCAAAATAAATAAGGCTTAAAAACTATTTAAAATTTTCTTTGGACAAAGGATATTATCCCTTATGATATTTAAAGATTTCTTTTTATTTGTCCTTGTTACATAAAGAATCGGCAGCATTAAAAAATTAAAAAATTTTTGATTACCTAAATAATCTTAAAGAATTCAGAAGTGGGAAAAAATCACAGATAAAATTATAAGCTGCTGCTCCATCTGGATCCAAGATTTTAGTGAAAACTAAAACAAGTCCTATCATATTGAGACTCAACCAAAGAAACAAATTCTGATAAACAACTTTTAAAGTAGATTTACTGATTTTCATTAATTCGGGTATTTGAGTTAAATCATCTCTCATCAAGGCAATATCAGCAGATTCGATTGCTGCGTCTGTTCCAATAACACCCATTGCAATTCCTATGTCAGCTAAACTTAGAGCGGCCGCATCGTTGATACCATCACCAATCATTATCGTCTTGTAATCTTTGCTTAAATTCTTCTGTAAATAAGTCAATTTATCCTCTGGTAAAAGATTGGCATAAAATTCATCAACGCCAACTGAATCTGCTACTCTCTGAGCGATTTTTTCATTATCACCTGTAAGCATCACAGTTTTTTCTATACCTAATTTCTTTAGTTCTGAAATCATCTCCTTTGTTTGTGGTCTTACTTCATCGGATAAAGTAACAAAACCAACTATTTGATCGTTCAAACCAATTAATGTGGTGTTAACTCCTTTATTTTTTTCTTCTTCAATAATTTTCAATTGATCATCTGTTATTTTAATTTTTAATTCCTCAAAAAAGGAAACTTTGCCACTGAATATTTTTTTATTTTCATAAGTTGCAACCGCTCCTTTACCGCTGTATTCCTCAAAATTTTCTGGTTCATGAATGGAGATATTTTTTTCCTTTGCATATTTAGTGATTGCTCTAGCACTAGGGTGTTTTGACATTAAAGAAATAGAACCGGCTAAATCTAAAACTTCTTCTTGTGTTTTATTATTAAAAACAATAACATTCTCCACTTTCAATCTACCTAATGTTAAAGTCCCAGTTTTATCAACAATCAATACTTTTGCTTTTGTCAATGCCTCAATAAAATCCCCCCCTTTGATGATTGCACCATGTCTTGCACCATGCGTGATTGAACTAATAAATGCTAATGGAATGGCGATTGCAAGATCGTCGGCGCAACTGACAAGCAATACAGATAAAACTAAAGTTAAATTTCGAAAGATAACATACAAAAGAAAAGATCCAATAATAGTAATGATTATGTACCATGTGCTAAATTTATCACTCAAAGTACTGATTGGTGCTTTACTTTTTTGAGAAGTTTCAACTAAATGAATAATTTTTGCAAGAGTTGTTTCTTCACCAATTTTTTCTGTTCTTATAATCAAATTACCGGAACTTACCATAGTTGAACTGAAAACATCATCCCCAACTCTCTTGAATACTGGAAGAGATTCGCCTGTGAACGATGATTGATCGACTTCTGCTTCACCTTTTTCAACTATTCCATCTACAGGAATCCTTTCACCTAATCCGACAAGAATTAAATCACCTTTTTTAATTTTCTCAAGTGGTACTTCTACAAATCCATCATCGGTTTTAACCTTGGCTCTTTGAGGTTTTAGTTTAAGTAAACTATGAATTGCATTGCGTGATCGGTTTTTGGTGTAATCAGATAATATTCTAGCCGACGTTATCATCAAATTAATAAAAATTACAGATGTCCATTCCTTTTCAATTAAAGAAACTACCAAAGCAATGCTTGCCAATAGATCGGTTGAAATCTTTTTATTTTTTATAGATTGGAAAGAACTAAAAAAAACAGGTAAAGTAGCGCCAATAGCAATAATTATTAAAAATAGATCTGTTAAATTTTGAGAAATTATTTTGAAATAATTAATTATTAAACATACTACTAAGATTAACCAAAGAATACCATCTACACTCAAAAAGAATTTTAATTTTTTTAATAAAGACATTTTATTCCTTAATGGCTCAATCATAAAACTATATAGAAAAAAGTCCCTTTAAAGATTAGTTATTCTAATTTTGCTTTATTTTTATGGAAAAAGAAGAAAAGAGAGAGAAATTACTTCTTCTTCAATAGTGGAAGTCTTGTCCTTTTATTCTCAATAATTATATATCCACTCGGCATTTCAATAGAGCCTGAAGAATCCTTCGAGAAGTAGAAAATCTTTTGCATTCTTCCTCCTCTGAGTTTTACATCCTTTGAATGCAAATAGAAATCTACTCCAGCCGAATTTTTATGATTGAACAAATAAATCCCCCCTTGGTATTGATGGTTCATGTATTTGATTTTTACATATAAATCTTTCTGTTGTTTAGAAAAATCAGGTAAAAGCATTGATAACATAACATACTCCTATTACTACCAAGAATAAACCTAGGCATATCAGGAGCATGCCAACATAGAAAGGGAAAGTACCAGCTGGTAAGTTGAATGATATCATCGCATTCAAACCTAAAAAAACAAATCCAACGCCTATCCATATTAAACAAAATGATAACACTAAAAACTTTAGACCCAATTAACCACTGATAGAATAATTAAATTTGTATAGAGTTAATTGTTTGCTTTTATAGTATTTCCTCTAACCATTTATCAAGATTTTTCAAAAACTGATTTGACAGATTATATTTCTTCCAACAGAGTTGAGAATACATCGTGATGATCTTCTTCATCCGCTAATATTTTTCTGAATAATTCTTTTGTAACTTCATCCCCATCTTTTCTAGCCACTTCTATTACTTTGTTGTATAAACTGATAGCAGTCTCTTCATCTTTTTTATCCTGTTCTATCATTTCTTTAAGTTCTTTCCCAACGAAGATTGGATCTGGTTTTGTCGTTGGTATTCCACCTAGATAATTAAGTCTTTCTGCTATCATTTCAGCATGTTTCATCTCTTCTATCGCTACTTCCTTTAATTTTTCTTTTACAGCAAACCCCTTTACTCCACTCCATAGGACATGTTGCCAGATATATTGTATTGATACTTGTAATTCTCTTGCTATTGATTTGTTCAACAACTCTAACAATTCTGTCGAGGCTTTTCTCATAAATTATACCCCTCAATTATCTAACTTATACATTAGACCTTCTTAAAACTTAACATTATTTGAATACAAAAAGTGAATAAATTATGAAATTTTTAGGCAAAAAGTGATGCTATCAATTCACCGACATAATGAGTTATGAATATGACTACCAATGCGATGATTAAATGTTCTGCGATCGATTCCCATGGGTTTTCTTTCTTTTCTTTGGATAAAGTTAAACTAAGGATGGCTAGACATCCTAATCCCCAAACCACGCTTACGTAGATTGATGTTGTTAAATCAAGCAGTAAAACTGGAATAACAAAAGTTAATGCAAAAAGGAACTTAGCGAAAAATGTAGAAATTGTTGCCGTCCATATTTCTTTTTTTGTGTGCACGTTCTCAGACTCTTCAGAGACATGAATCCCTAACGCATCTGAGAACGCATCCGCTACAGCTATCGTTAATATACCGCCAAGGACAACGCTTTTTAAATGCGTACCAGAATGTAAACCAACGATTAATCCGAGTGTTGTTATTATCGCAGATGTTAAACCGAAGCAAATACCTATTTTTGTTGAATGTTTCATAACCATTTCATTCATTTTTTTATATTTATAAATCAATAGTCTACTCTTCTTCGTATGCTTCCTCTTTATATTGTTCTTCGTCGTATGCTTCATCATGGTCTGGCTCTTGTAAACCTTGTTCTTCGTAAACATCTTCAGATTTATCTTCATCTCCTCTTTGTTGATGTAACTCTTGTTCTTTTTCTTCTTCCTCGGTTTCTTCCTCTTCTTCAATATATTTTAATTTCTTCTTTTTTGATTTTGATTCCATAATATCATCGTTTCATTATATTATTTTTTAATATAAAAATTTTATTGAAGATTTTAGTTTGTAATCTGTTATCAGAAAAAACATATCTTTTTCTTAAGGACGTCGGGATTGGGATTTGAAACCCAGGTTCAGGGCCCAGCTCGAAACTTTATTTCTGCGGTTCAAAGCCCTTACTTATCTATATAGATAGATTTATTCATATTTCTTTAATTATTTTTTCAATATAATCTTCTGTCGGGACCTTTCCCGCAATTTTTATTTGAAAATTAAATAAATGTAATAACTCCCTACAATAATGAAAATTATTGCTACGACATACCGCATCCATTTTTCAAAAATCTGAATTTTATTCATTATTTTTCCTAATTTGGAGAAACTGTATGTTAGTATAAATGAAAGGACTATCACAGGCAATCCTGTTGCGAATGAAAAAATTGAGGGTATTAATATCCCATCAGAGAACTTCACAGCAAGAGGTATTAACATACCAAAGAATAATACTGCACTGATTGGGCAAAAACCCAGAGCAAACAATATCCCCAATGGAAATGCACCTAAATAACCTCTATCAGATAACCTTTCTTTTAATTTGTCTATTTGTTTACCTGTTTTTAATGAAGGAAATTTTATTATGTTCAACATGACAAAACCAACAAAAATTAACAATGGACCAAGAACCTTCTCTCCATATTTCTGTAAAAATAAGGAGATACCCTGAACACTGACTCCGATATAGACGATTAGAAATGCAAGAACTACATAAGTAAACATTCTTCCAAGAGTATAAACAAAACTTGTTAAGATTGTTTTTTTGCCCGATTCAATTTTTTTTGAGATGTATGCAATCGCAGTAATATTTGTAGCTAAGGGACAGGGACTAATTGCAACCATCAAACCAATAAAGAAAGCTGCAATTAATGGAAAATTATTCGTGGACATTACTTCCATGAAAGACATTAAATCCATTTTAACTAAAGTCTCCTTTGAATCGTTTTACTAATAAATCTGTTAGATAACTTTTATATTCTTCAGGATTGTCTATTTTATACCAAACATTAACATTTTCTTCTGGATGAAACCCATCTTTTGTATAAACCCCTATCCATAATGATGCGCCTTTCACCCCATATTTTTTAACAAGTTCAGAATTTTCAGTAAGCTCCGCATTGATATGCTTAAATGAAATTTTACCGGATGCGATCTCTGCTTTGAAACTCTCATTAATCGTTTCTTCTGCCAACTTTCCAACAGTTATACATGAGTAACATTGATGTGTTCCATGAAAATGGATTACTTCTATTTTTTCCACGTTCTTATCTATAACTCTCCCAGTAGAGTTGAGATTCTCTGTTGCCATGTATTTTGGAATGAAAAATAATAGAAGCATAGTCAAGACTGCAATTCCTGTACCTGTATAAAATTTCTTTTTATTCATTTTAACCACTTCTTTATTTCTTCAACATCTGGAATCCTCCCAGAAGCTTTGACTTTTCCATCTATCACAATTGCTGGGGTTGTCATAACATCCCTCTCGATAATTTCGTTTATGTCAGTTATTTTTATGACTTCCGCCTTTTTGCCCGTTTCTCCCAGGGCTTTTCTCGCGTTTTCTTCCAGCTTTTTACATTTCGGGCAGCCAGTTCCGAGTATTTCTATCTTCATTTTAATTTCCTCCTGATTATTTTGTATGGTGAGTTATTGCTTTTTCAGGGCATACCTTCTCGCAACCCTTGCACATGTCAACACATGCCTCTTTATTTTTGACAAAAGGTTTTCCATCCTTTTTAATGTATACACCATGTGGACAGAAATTGACGCAGGTAAGACAGCCTACGCATCTTGAATAATCTATTATGGGATACCAGTCTTTCGTCATTTTATCCCCTCTTTTCTTGTTTTTTTCAATATCATCTTAATTGCCTAATACTAAATAATCATCCATTTTCGATTACGAATTTCTTAAGTTCTTCAACACTTTTTTCCCCACAGATTGATTTATAATTCTTCATACTCATGAATGTAGGAACAACAATCCCTTCATTTTTTAAATTGCAGTCTCTCATCACATCATTCATGTAGTTCAAGTAAAATACCCTGTTGGTATCGTTGTGCCATACTTCTAATTTTTCAAAATAAACACCTGTCTCATTCTCCACTTGTTCGACAATCGGAGCCATTTTCTGGCAATGAGGACATTCTGTACCATAAAATTCTACGAACTTTGCTGTTATAATACAGACATTTTGATCGGTTATATTACCTCCAGGATTAAAAATACAACTTGCACCAGGGGAACAACTGCCAAAGACAACTAAATTGTACAAAGAATAAGCAGTGTAGAACATGCTAGCGAAGAAAACTATGGTGAAAATCCAAGAGATGATTTTAAAGTTTTTGTAAACGAATCTTGCTAATTTTGGTACTTTCATGAGTTTTGTTGTTAGTCTTGATTTGATTTTTTCTTCTAATTGTACATCGCATGGTTTAAACTGTATCATCTTAAAAACACACTGAAAAGACTCTTTTGCAACCTTTCTCCATCGTACACTAAATATACCTAGTATCGAAAATACAACCATTGCGACTATACAAATGACCATTTTTTCACTTCACAAACATTCCATAAATTAAACCTGCAATTGTGGAAAATATAATGACTAAAGTTATATAAGAAACTGTTTTTTTTGTTCCTAAAACTTTTCTTATAACTAGCATACTTGGCAAACTTAAACTTGGACCAGAAAGTAACAAAGCTAAAGCGGGACCATTTCCCATCCCCAACTTCATAAGTTCAGATACTATTGGAACCTCTGTTAATGTTGCAAAATACATGAAAGCACCAAAAACAGAAGCTACCAAATTTGATAATAAACTATTCCCACCTAAATAATTTTGAACTATCGCTTTTGGCAATAAAAATCCAATTATACCAGCAATAAAAACACCAATAAGCAGATACGGAATAATTAATTTTGTTATGTTCCACGTTTCAGAAAACCAGTTTTTTAATTCCTCTTTTGAAAATTTCCATTTTAAGAGAATAATAAGTAAAACTAACAAGATTAAAAAAATAGAATATTTTGCTAGAGGTAAAAGGGATAACCCATTCACAATCAAGATAGATACAAGTAACATAAAAAATGAGAGTGTAATAAACTGTGATTTTCCTCCTTTTGAAACTATATCGGAAAATGTTGAATCTTTCTCAACAACCTCCTCTTGAAAAATTAGATTCATTATAAAGCCAATAACTATTGACATGCTTATCGCCAATATTCCTCTTGTTAAACCAATCTTAAAACCAAGGATTTGAGCAGTATAGATTATGGCAGTAATATTAATTGCTGGTCCAGAGAACAAAAAAGTTATTGCAGGACCCAAACCGGCACCCTTTTTCTTTATACTTGCAAACAATGGGAGAACCGTACAAGAACAAACGGTTAGAATTGCTCCTGAAATGGAGGCAACACCATAAGATATATATTTTTTTGTTTTCGGACCTAGATATTTTAAAACAGACTCTTTTTTTAGAAAAACTGAGATTGCTCCTGCTATGAATAAAGCTGGAATTAAACATGTTAAAACATGAACTGATAAATATTCATAAAGTGCATATAAACCACTATAAATTATAGTTAAAAAATCGATCATTTGCTTACCTCACAAATGTTCCATATATTAAACCAGCCAGAGTACAAAATATTGTTATGAGAAGAGCATAGACTAACGTTTTTTTAGTTCCCATTATCTTTCTCACAACAAGTATGCTTGAAAAAGATATTACAGGGTCCGCCAGTAAATAAGCGAGTAAAGGACCTCTTGCCATACCCAATCCTAAGAACATTTTTGCCATCGGCACTTCAACTAGAGTAGGGAAGTACATGAATACTCCGAACAAGACAGCACCGATGTTTGCAGAAATAGTATTACTACCAACATAGTTAGCTAAATAATTCTCAGGTATAAGTTTTGTTAAAACTCCTGCTACAAAAACACCAACTAAAAGCAAGGGAAATATTGTCTTAAAGAACATGTAAGTTTCTTTCAACCAACTTTTTATCTCGTCTTTTTTGAAATTTATTTTTAGTTGTACTAGTAAGAATGCGATTAAACCAATCAAAGATATTGATTTTATTTCTGTTCCTATATTTGAGGCACCTAATATAAGAATCGCTGTCAAAGTGATGAAAAATATTAGTAATTTGTTGTAAGTTATTTTTTTAATTATTCTTTTATGAAGAGGCAATTTGCCTATACCATCAAATTTTTCTTCCTCTTTTATTAGTTCTTTAACCAATTCTTTGTCTTCTGTTTTCTCCTCTTCTTTGAATAAACCACTTATTATAACTCCAATCAATATTGAAAAAATAACAGAGAATATTATTCTTGAGATAGCAAGATCCCAGCCTAGAACACTTCCTGTAAGAGTTATTGCCAAAATATTTATAGCAGGAGCCATATACAGAAACGTCAATGCCGGACCTAGACCTGCTCCTTTCTTTTTTATTCCAGCAAATAAAGGAAGCACAGTACAAGAACATACTGCTAGCAACGCTCCAGCAACAATTGATAATGAATAGGCTTTGTATTTTGGCACATTCTTTCCAAGATATTTCGTTATTTTTTCTTTTGGAAGAAGTGCAGACATGCCCCCAGCTATGAAGAACGCTGGCACTAAGCAAGTTATGACATGGGCTGTTAAATAGTCATAAAGTGCGTATAAACCACTATAAATAGCAGTTAAAAAATCGATCATTTGCTTACCTCTTTTGCAATCTCAATCAAATCAAAAATCTTTGTATCAACTACACTGTAGAGAATCGTTTTACCTTCTTTCCTTGATTTTACTATTCTCGCATTCTCTAGAATTTTTAGATGTTGGGATACTGTAGGCTGGGCTTTTTTTGTAAGTGGAACAAATTTACAAGCACAGATTTCTCCCTGCTTTAATAGTTCAACTATCTTTAGTCTGGTTGGGTCTGAAAGTGCTTTTAGGATTTTTGTTGGCATGAATTACATATTAACATATTCAAATATATAAATATATTTTTAGAATTATATCTTCCTGATCTAGAAATGTGTTAAATGCTAGAGATGAAATTCGAACTCATTTTATGAACCGGAGGCCCAGCTCGGGATTTGAACCCGACCAGCAGGCTCCACAGGCCTGTGCGCTACCAGGCTACGCTAACCGGGCCATGGGTTAGTTCTCTTTTTATTAACAATTTATTCTTAATACTTTATACTTTTAGTGAATGAAATGGGTATGTTAAAAATTCCAGAAGTAAATGAAGGCTGGTTAGAAAAAGCAGCTATGAGAGAGGGCAATTCTAGGCAAAAATGGAGGAAAGAACAATTTAAATAGATTTATTTACTATACAATAGTAACACTTAAATATGTCACTACTAAATCATGAATCATGATTAATATCATAAAAAGAATTATTGAAGTCTTGGGACATGGAGGACTTATGGGAATAAGCTTTTCTGTAATTTTACTATTTTTATTAGAAATGCAATTCGGGAAAGTTTACTTTTACGAACCGAATCAAATAATACTTTACTCCGAGGTTGCAATGTCTTTTCTCGTTTTCATCTATAGTATTTATTCCTTCAAAAAATTAGTCAAGCAATAATTTAGGGAATTTCTTTAACATAGATTTCTTGAAACTTTCTGGGTTTTTAAGGAAACTATTCAAATATCTTTCCATATGTTTTTGCAATTTCAAAGCTGGTATCCTAAGATAGTCTGTAAATTCTTTTGAAGGCTGGAACCAACCATCCTTTGTCAAGTAAAACATGAAACTAGAAAAATCACCAATAACGGCACAATTCACTTCTTTAAAACCAGATTCCAACTGTGCATAAAACCTGTGGTGACCATCAACAACAGCATAAATATCCTTACGAGGATGCTTTATCACGATTATTGTGCCTAAACTTTTCCCTTTAGACAAAATTATCTTATATCTTTTGATACCTCTTCTAGAAACCTTTGGGTCAACGACTATCTTGTTCACACTGATGTTTTGTTTGTACTTGTCGGGATTAATGAATACATCTAAGTTGAGTTTTCTCATAACTACACTTTTACATATTTGATTTATGAGAAATATTGTTATACTGTTTTTTCTCTTTTTCTTTTCTAAAGAATTGAAAATTTCAAGGATCTATTTATTGAAATTATTTTAACTCTATTCTTTAACGTTTCAGATATTTCTTTTATTTCGATTATCGGATATTTGCCTATAATGAAGACATAATCAGCTTTTTTTATTGCTTCTACGATTGATCTATCAACAGGTCCTTCTTTTCTATTTTCTGTGACAATAAATATTGAGTTTTCATTAATTTTTCTTATTGATTCATGTAAAATTTTTCCAAAAGTAGAGTTTCTCTTGTCAGTCAGAACCAATACTTCATTGAATGAATCTATCAGGAAATTTTTCTTCAAGAACCTGATTACTTTAGCTTTTTGTGGTTTTATCTGTCTTTTCTTTGTTTTCTTTAACATCTTTTGAATTTTTGAAAGTACGTCCTTCGTAATATTTTCTTGGTTAACTAACAAGTCTTCCTTTATCTGTTGATTCTCTATTCTTTGATTTTGTATTTGTTCATTCAAACTTAAAATTTTCTTTGAGAATAATTTGAGATTTTCTGTAGTTTCCATCTCATGTGTTTTACCACAGGTTATTTCATTAGTTAAGTAAGATATCTTTAGGTTCATGTCAGCTAATTTTTCTCCGAGAACGTTGACATTTTTTAATTGACTCATTTTATTTGATAAATCTTCGAAATAAATGTTCAAAGTGTCTAATTTCATTTTCATTTTTTTATTGTATTCATTCTGTAAACCTGCCCATTTTCCTAAATTATCAATTTTCTGTTCTAACGGTTCAATGAATTTCAATAAAGAATCACTCAATTGGTTTTGATCAGGAAGTGTAATATTTTGAAGGGCTTGCTGAACATCATAGTTGGATTGTCTGATTTCTTCCTTTAATCCATCAATATTTCTAATGAAAAAGAACAATAACCTTCTGATAGTTTCCCTGTTTACAACCGGAGCTGAAACGACCGGAGTAGTAACCGGAGTAGATTGTACTACCGGTTTAGCAGTCGAATAAATTTGATGAGTTATACCATTTCCTTCTTCGTAAGGAGTAGGGTCTTTTATCGATCTTGTAGCGATAGGTTGTCCCTTTTCGTTAAAATTGACCATTATGAATTCTGGCGAATCTTCTGCATTTACAGAACAATTATTTCTTTTTATCATAAGTCACTACTTTATAGTGGCAATATATAAAGATTTAGATATTCTGGCGTATAGTTCTAGAAAAAGAGAAAGTAAACCCGTTATTGGGTCTACTTGAAAAGATCCTTTTTCATCTAAAGGTAGATTACGATTATTACTGGGATTATTATTCCTGCGTTTAAAGATGCTAAACTAAGAAGTATACTGATTATTTCTAGAATCATAGTCCACGTCCAAGCCCATTTTTTCATGTTCCAAAGACCATAATATGCATATAGTAAAACTATACTTATGATTAAGGCTACTATTCCAATACCTGAACCCAGTGCACCTAATGCACCCCAGAACATCCCCTCTATCATACCACCAAAGAATGCTCCCAATCCAAAGATTGCTAACCCACCTAGTATTCCGAGTATCGCTCCTAAGAATCCCAGTATACAAATTATTGTCAGTCCTAAAGGTCTTTCAGCCATTTTTTCACCTGGATAAAATATGAATTGTCCTATATATTTTTTTTAGAATTAGTGCAGAGGGTGAGATTCGAACTCACGAACCGACTAACGGATAGGAGCCTCAGTCCTACGCCTTTGACCTGACTTGGCAACCCCTGCCTACTAAAATATTAAGTCTAAAGAAAATTAATCTTTATAGGATATAAATGAAGTTCGAAATAATAATTTTCTCTGTCACTGTTATGGTTTTGCTAGTATTGCTTTACTTTAAAAAAACACCGGCCAGGTACATGAATGTTAAAGTTAGTAGCACAGAGGTAAAAGCTGAGATTGCAGATGATTTAATTAAAAGGACTAAAGGTCTGATGTTCAGAAAAGGATTGGGAGAGAAAGAAGGCATGTTATTTGTTTTTGACGAAGAAAACTATCACGGTTTTTGGATGATGAACATGAGCATTCCAATCGACATGATCTGGATAAACAAAGAAAAAAAAGTGGTAGACATAACAAAAAATGCTCAGCCTTGCGGGTTGATTTGTTCAAGTTACATTCCAAAAGAAAAAGTCATGTATGTACTGGAAGTAAATGCTAATTTTACAGAAAGGCACAATGTAAAAATCGGATCACAACTAAAGTTCGAATTAAATCTTTAGAATAAATCTATTTTAACAATAACTTTCTTAACATTCCAGGCTTTAGGATAAGAGCCATGATAATAACTGCAAAAATTGGTGAGAATAGATATATCGCTAAGAACAACAATGAACAACTACCTCCAAAAGGCAGGTTCAAAAAAACATTTTTTATTCCTGGAAATAGATTTGTATAAATCCAATAAAGCGTATAATCAGGACTTGTTCCTACCAAAGACTCCATGTTTGTTATGAGCATCTTTGCATCAGGTCCAACGATGTAAGGAGGTTCAAAAGTATCAATAACAAAACTGACGAACAACCATGAAGTTAGTCCTCCCCTTATAACACCTTTGATATCCACTTTATGTTTCAACGTGTAACTCAAAGGTGTACCGAGGACGATGAACGTGAATATCATCATACCGAAATTATATAAAATATATTGACCAGGCGATATTAAGTTCAAGAAAAAACTAGATTTCATTAACCATGGGGCTATAAATAGCATCCATATGAATGCGAATGTTGAAAGACTTCCTATTGCAATCCATTCGTCTCTACTGATTTTAAATTTTGGGATTTTTATTTCTTCCAATGGTACTATTTTTGGAGCATCAGTTTGTAGTTGTTTTTTAGTTTTTAATTTCAAGTAAAACACCGATTTCTATAAATTCTGGACCTGATTATTATTTATAGGTTTTTGATAAGTTAAATCTAACACCATAACCTTTCCATTTATTGAATTGATTAATCATATTATGGCTAAACAATCCCTTTTTAAATTTAACGTTCTAGTTCTATAGAACAAAGATTGAAGGATTGCTATGTATGACTATCGATTAACTCAAAATGACTTATTAGTCATGTTTTTCAATAGTATTTCTGTAAGCGATAAATTAGGGTATAAGTCTCCCGTTTTAAAAAGAATGATAAAAGAACTTTATTTGAGGGTAGGCGATGCTAGAAAACTAATCGGAGAAACTAGACCTAAAATACCTGTACCTGGTTATACGACTCCTGATGGTAAATCAGTAGTATTAGATGAAGAATACTTTAGTGAAGAATTGCAAAGGTTTGATCTTTCAGGGTTCACATTACATGGAGAAAAAGTAGATGAAAAAATCTTATTACAGTCATTAATCAAAGTAATTCAACAATCTGAGATGGATCATGAACTTCTAGGTCATTCTTATTCTATTCTCAGCAGTAAGATAGAAAAATTGCGAAGAAAAATAGGAAAGGAACTAAACTTAAAGAAAACAAAATCTAATGATTATGAAAAGGAGAGTCAAAGGATACTACTAAAAAGAACTGAAATGATAGCTTATGAAACTCAGATTAAATGTGCAAATTATAGAATGAAGGTCTGTCAGAATGAACTCACAAAGAGAATCTGGGAAACATGGATAATAATCCTAAAAAAACAATATAATTCATTAAAGGTTGGATAGGATTAGAACAAAAAACTATCTGATTCTGTAATTATTTAGCCGGGGGGGTTTTAAGTGCATTTATAGTCTTTAATTTCTTGAACAAAAAGTCCATCGCATATTCTATATCCTCAATCTTCCTTGTACCAGTGCAGATAACTTTGCCTGAACCAAACAATAAGAATGCAACTTTTGGATCTTTCATCCTATAAACTAAACCAGGAAATTGAGACGGTTCATACTCAGAATTTTCAACTTCGAATGCTATTTTATCCAAGTCCAATCTTGATGGAACATGTGATGAAGCAACGATAGATGGAACCTGTGCTGAAGCAACGATGTTCTCTATCTGTATCTTGTATTTTTTTGGTACCTCTATTTTTAGTGATCTCAACATCACTGCAACTTTTTCCACTGCTTTCCTAACATCTGTAATGCTTCTTGCGCCCGTACAAACAACTTTCCCGGATGAGAAGATCAGCATGGCTGCTTTAGGATTCTGTATACGATAAACTAAACCAGGAAATTGCTCTGGTTCATACTCACTTCCTTCCAAATATTCGACCATTTTTTCTAAAGGTACTTTGACACCCAGAGTTGCAGAAGCAACAATATTCTCGATTTTAATATTAAAATTTGTCATTTTTTTATCAACTTCAAATCATATTTATTTTTTTACAGAGTTAAACATTTATCTAGTTTTCTTATTATAGCATTTTTTACACAATCCATCATTTCCATAAACCTGAGCTTGGGAAATAGGTTCACAACATTTCTTACAAAGAAACATAATGCTTGTTTGAATTTATGGGATTAAATACTAATGAGTTAAATCCAAGAAGAAAAATCTATCTGATTTTTATTTTTTCCAACTTTAGATAAGTCTTACGATTTTTTATATAAAAAATAAAAGGACAATTAGATCCTCATAAATAATCCACCAGTAACCTGGGGTAAATGATGGGGCATCGTAAATCGGTGTAGTATATTATCCCTTTTAGCTTCAAATGTCTCTGCAGTAATTAATCTAAGTTGTGAGAATAAGTTTACCAAGTCATCGGAAGATGGTCTATAATTGTTATCAATAGGTATTGGGTGATAGGGGAATTTATATGGTACAGTTACCAAAAGGTATTTTCCTAAAAGGCTAAGTAGATTATCTCTTGTTTTTTCAATATCTGAAACATGTTCTAATAAATTATTACATAACACTAAATCAAATTCTAAATTAGAAAGTTCTGTCGGTAAATTTTTTGAAATATCACAAATATAACTAGCTCCAGCTTTCGGATTAAAATCCAATGTTTTTAATTCAATTTTTTTGTTTCTTAAGTAATCATAAACTCTAACAGGTTTGAATATTTTGTATAATGTACTATATAATGGATTGGACTGTTTTTCACCTGAACCGACATCGATAACGGTATTTACATAAGGCATTATTGTCTCTAAATTTTTTATTATCCAATCTCGTTCTGTTACAAGCATATGAATCAAAAGTAATATTAATTATTTAAAGGGGGTTAATTGATAAGCAGAAGTGAAAGGGGTTTTTAGAATTAAAACCTATCTATTATCCTAATTGCTCCCCCAGAACTCTACAATAAGAGTTACAATTAAAGGGATTTATCAAATAATTAAAAAAAATCTAACTGATAACGGTGTACTTAAATAAGATTGAACAAAAATCTAACTGATCCTTTCTTTCTCAAACCAAATTATTTTTCCTATGAGTTCCTTTATATTTCCGTTCGCTAAGTTTTCCAACCCAATAAAATTTTCTCATGCCTGTTGTTTTACAAACAGGGCATATAAGACTGATAGTCGTGCATTTATCCGGTTTTTTTGCTGTATAAATACTCTTAACCATCATCAGTTCATTACTACATTTTGGACAGAAAAAAATCATGTGATCTTTGTCATCCACACCAACCTCTATATCTAACGTATAAACCATTTTTTAACCCAATTATTTTTTCTTTTCCAAGAACAAAAATCTATCTGATTATGGTTGATTTTGATTAGTGGATATTTGTACAGGACTGAATTCCCCGTTCGATAAGTTTATAATCTTATAAAATCTACATTTCTAAATTCAATTAGGAGGAATACAAATGCCATTTGAGAAAAGAAGTTTTGGACAAAGAGAAATGCACAAAGCAACTTGTGCTGATTGTAAACAAGAATGTGAAGTGCCTTTTAAACCTGATGGAAGTAAGCCAGTCTACTGTAGAGAATGTTATCAAAAGCATGCACCAAAGAGATTCTAATCCTAGGTTAAGTTTTTGATTAGTATTCTTAGACTTAAGATTTGGTTAGAGAATTTTATATAAATCATTCAAGAACAAAAATCTATCTGATTAAGGGGTATTTTTATATAATTTTAATTTAAGCAACTATTTTAACATCAAACTTGTGGTCTTTAAGAATTTCTTCGATAACCTTAACCTTTTCACGTTCAACATCAATTACGATTCTATCCTTTCCCTCCTTTTTTGCCCTGTTGATTTTATCTAGCACACGAACGAAAACAAATGACTTTTCCATTTCTTCTTTAGAATATTTTAAGTTTACTAAAGCTCCCTTTCCCACTGTATTCAGATAGACTTCCATAAATAATTTAAGGGTTTTTAACGATAAAAACTTTAAAAAATATCCTATCCCACTTTAAAAATATTTTTTATTTTTGCGAATTGGGTAATTCTCGGGTAAGAGTCTCGGAATTTAGACCTAAAAAAATGGTGGGTGGAAATATAGTTAAGAGCCAAGTTTAACAAATTTAGGCTACTTAGTTCTAAACGTCTATAATAATATTTATAGGTGTTTTCAACGAAGTAGCCTAAATTTGGTTTTCAAAGTGATTTAGGTTATTTAAACCAAACAGAATTTTAGGCTTAGTTCTAGTTGGTTCTTCCTGTTTAATAACCAAGCCTTTCGCCTGTAATATTTTCAGTCTATCATCCACTCTACTATATTGCACAGACAAATTTTCTTTAATTCCCATGCTTGTTAATTTACGATTAGATAATAGCCTCAGAATCATCACATCAATTTCTTTATCAGTCAGACCTGATTTTTTCCTGTAAATTCGGTTCTGTCTGTCGTAAGTCCAGTTGAATCTTTCTGTTAGCTTATCCATTACTGTGTGAAATACGACCTTAGGTATTAGTTCATCGCTTATTGATAGACCCTCATTCTCTACTTTAGCCTCTATTTTGTCTATCAGTTCAGTATCTTCTAGAATTGGCTTCACTATCATCTTAGGTAAAAAAACTTCTTTAACTTCAAAATTCTTTTTTACATAATCGGTCACTAGACCTAGAATGAAGATTTCTTTTTCAGGGTCATACAGGTTTCTGAGCCGATGGATAGCATCGTTCTTCTTGTCGGCAACTAGAAGTTTGAAAATATAGTCTAGTTTTTTATCGTTAAATCCTGTTTGCGAATGCTTTTCTCTTTTCACAACATCATCAGAAATTCTTGATTTTTTAGGAGAAGGTGTAGGAGAATCGTATCTAGTTTTTTTTGTTTCGAATATTAAGCCATTTGGCAGTTCCTTAAAGAGACGGATATGTTCAAGTATATATTCTTCCTGAGGTGGTCTTGGGTCTCCAATCAGGATTAACCCATTTTTATCTTTACCAAAGTTAGAGCCTAATAATCCCATGCCTCCCCAGTATTTCCAGAAGTCTTCGATTTTTATTTTATATTTTTCGCAGATTTCTTCTAGGTCTTTAACCCAGAGACCGTTCCAACCTTCTTCGTCTTCATGACAAAAGTTGTGATAGCCTACCATAATCGTCTTTGTGGAGATGTTCCATCCGACAAGGTCTTTCGTGATTAAGAATCTTAGATATTCAATCAATTCTTTCTGATATTCCTTCAGGGCAGTTCTACTAAAGCTGCCGTTTCCAATTCTCTTGACGTTAAAGACTTTTGTTTTATACGGCTGAAACTTTTTTTTAAGTTCTTTTTCTATATCTCCATGAACTTTATAAGTTAAGGGAGGTCTGTAATCATACCGAAGTAAAGTAGATTTTATAATCTGAAGCTTGTTAAAATCCTCCAATAAAATCTTGAACTTTGCCTCATCAAAACTAGCAACTCCCCAAACTATTTTCTTGTATTTTGCTAGTTCAAACAAATCCCAAATCTGTGGTTTGTCAAAGACGAACCAAGATTTTTTCTGTTTTTTCCAGTTATCTTTATAGAGTCTGCCAATTTCTGCTTTATATTCGCCATTAACTTTTGCTATCTTTTCATTAACTTGAATTGGTTCTAAGAAAGAAAAAATAAAAACTTCAAGTAACCTGAGTATCTGTAGCACATTTCTGATAAGAATTAAATTAACATTCTTAGCAGCTTCAATAAGAATAAGCTTTAGGGTCTTTTGAAACTTTGTTGGTTCTCCATATCCTTCTCCCAAATAACCTACGTCATGTCTAACTATTGCACCAAATTCGTAAAACAGGCTATAGAACTCATCAAACAGGTTAACATCATTCATATCATTCAGGTCTAAAATCTTATCAGGGTGCATAACTAGAAAATAGTGTTCATCCTCTTCATTGACTTCTTCAACAACAAATCGTTTTTCAGGATTAGTTAAAACATCTTCGAAGTTAAACTTATTCAGTATAGATTTTGATTTTATTTTTTCATTGAACCTCAATAGAATATTTTTTAACTGGTTGAGAGATAGTTTAAAAGAATCCTTATCTATAGTAATACTGTCTAACTCATTAATCCTATTAATAGAAGCCTCATAAACTGAGAAGTTTGTTAGGTTTTCAATCTTATTTTCTTCCAAGGCATAGTTAATCGTTAGCCATTTATCAATCGGTTCATCACAGGCAATAGCATCTAGGTTCTTGTTATGTTTTAAGCCTAAAAACTCATAAGGTGCTATATTGATTGAGGCTCGGATTTTATTTTCATTAAACTGGAATTTATACCGACAATTCCTTCTGAATTGACAATCGGGACATACAACCCTTGATATTATGTTCGGTGGGACACCAGCTTCAAGTAATTTATTTATTTTTTCTATCCTTTCTTTCTCTTGTTCTCTTATAGCTTCATCAGTGGTTGTTAGTGGGACACAGTCTTTCTCAAAACCCTTTTCGTGATTAATAATATTTTCATCTACCCTGAAATTTTGGATAAGCATTCGTTTAATCTCTTCATCTATGTGTCGGTGTTGGTCTGTGAATATTCCAACATTTCTTAATTCTGAGAAGTATTTACAAATCGCAAAGGTCTTACCTGCACCATACCGTATGTTGTTGATGTTAATATCAGCCTCAGGATTTACTATCTTTCTCTCCAGCCAATCAGAAACTTCTTTTGGTGCTAGATAAATGCTAGACGGTGTATACTTTTCTAAATCTTCTAAGACTAAATCTAAATTCAAATCTCCTGCAATAACATTCTGATATTCCTGCCACAAAGCTTGTTCTTGCCGTTCTTGTTCCGTCTTAATTATATCATCTAAACCAAGTTCTAGTTCGTTATCGTCTGCTAAATCTTCGCTAATATTTATTTGGGTATCCGTTAAAGATTTTTTAATCATGGAATTACCTCTGGAATTCAGACCTCCAAAAACATTTCATGAGAAGCCTGTGCTAGAGAGCTACCAACTCCTAGTATTTTTTATCTTTTTTTTCATTTTTCTCAGCTCAGAAAACCTATTAAATATTTTGCAAGTTCTGTCAACAGTACAGCTGCCTGTTTTAACAGATTAATAACGATTTCAAACATCTTACCACCTCAGTTTTAATTCTCATCCCTACTCTGAAATCACAGAATAGGAGGGTAATTTTATTTCATTTCTATACAAAATTCGTCAATGAGGGTCTCTTTAGCTTTTTCTGACCAGTCAGGAAACGCTTCACCTATAAGCTTCAAAAAACATTCTTTACAAATTTCTATCCCAAACTTATGGCTTGAGTTTTTTTTGGAAATTGGTATTAGTTTTACTTGAGTTATAGGTTCTTTACTAGGACTATTCAATTTAGCAAGGATATGTTGACATGGAAAAGTTTCATCTGTTTCGCCAAGTAGTAAATATTCAATAAGGGAACTTCTGTCGTGTTTGGGTTCTTCTGATTCTTTACATATTGTATCAATCGTTTTAACTAAGTTAGGGTCAAGTGTAATAGTAACTCTTTGTCTTTGTTCTTCTAGGGGTATCTTAGGTCTTCCTACTTTTTTCATTTTTTAACCTCCTTATTTTTATCTTACTTAAATAGATTTTTATCTTACTTTATTAAAAAGTCGTTAGGTGCAGGAAACTATAGATTCTCCACAATAGAACCCCTAATTCTTTTGGTGAGAATATCATAGGACTTAGTGCAGATGATTCGCTTCTCTTTATCATCTTTAACACCGATTTGCTCCAAGAAAAATATAATAGAATCAGCAATCTCTTTTCTCACTTGAGCTAGGTCTTTATCATTTAATTTTTCTCTATCTATGCCTAAAGATTCTGCAAGTGAAAACTGTAAAGATTTTCTTCTTAATTCATTTTGGCAGTCTTTACAGGCAAAAATTCTCAGTTCTATGGCTTTTTTGCTTCGACACAAATCACACAGTGGGTTTTTAGGTCTCATTCATCTCCACCTGCCTAGACTTCTTATTGCCCTTAAAACGTCCACTTCACCACGTTGTCTCAAGTAAATTCCAGTGGTTGAAATATCCCTGTGCCTTAAAAACTTTCTTACTCCTTCGGGAGTCCAACCATTATTAATTAAATAAACTCCTACGCTATGCCTAAAAGTGTGACACCGAAAATCGAATTCTGACGACTCCGATAAGTTCTTCATCAGTCTCCAGAGGTTAAAATAGGTGAATGGTCTCTGTTTGTTATCTAAGAAGATAAAATTATCAGGATCGCTTATTCTCTGTCCGAGCCACTGTCTTAGTTCTTCATGGTAGTTGAATAAAAAATAGAATGTGTCTTTTTTTCGTCTTCTACCTTTGCCTTTAATCTTTCCAATACCCTGTTCAAACAGAATATCTTTTACCTTTAATTTACATAGTTCACTTGCTCGTAAACCAGTAGAAAAAAAGGTTTTGATTATTGCTCTATCTCTGTCAGGGTTGGTTATGTGTTCTTGTTTACGACCTTTCTTATTCTGTCTCACTGAATGTTGTGCATCTATCTCATTTAATAGAGCCAAAAGTGCATTAGTTTCTTCTAAAGTGAGTGGTCGTATCTCAGGAACTTCAAGCTTTTTCTCAGCTAACTGACGAACTATATCGTCACGTGCTAGGAAACGGTAGAGGCATTTAAGGAACGCTTTTAATCTATAAAAAACTACATAACCTTTGGCGTAACCCTCAGCTGGTCTTACCCTAGAGACCTTCTTGCTATATAGATAGGGAAGAAATGTTTCACGTAAAGGCTCTATATCTATAGTCTCAACATCAACATTCCCAAGACATTCATTCCAGTATATTAATAGCTGATTGAAGTTCCACAAATAATTCCTTCTTGTTGTATCAGCAATATTCGTCTTACTTTGCAAAAAAGAATCTCTTAGCTCTTCCATCAGCATACATTTCACCGAAAATTCAGGGTCTATTTGCCAAGTTAATATAATTTAACTTGGCATATTGTATAAGAACTTATAGCCATGCTTCAGGAGAATGGTGTAAAATTATTTTAAACCATCGTTTAGGATAATCTTATTTTTCGGTAGGGACATGGGTTTAGGAAAAATTCTTCGGTAGCATATAACCGAAAGGTTTAAATCGTTATTGTACTATTATTATTGCTATATTGTATTATTGTAATATTAACATATTGGAGGTGATAATTAGTATGCCAACAGCAAATATTGAAACTAAAGCGGGGACAAAAATCACCATAGACGGCACTAGCGAAGAAATCTCAGAGATTATCGGAGTTATTCAGCGAAAAGAAGAAGGTCGTAGAATAAAAGACCCATCAACAATTGAATCAAGAAGGGAAAAAGGAGCGAGTTTAACTGACCTTATATTAGAGATACGAGAAGAAGGCTACTTCGATAAGCCACAGGGGTTGGTTGAGGTTAAGAAAATACTAGAGGAAAAAGGACACATATATCCTGTAACAACTCTTTCAGGGGCTTTATTATTTCAAGCAAGGAAGCGAATTCTTCGAAGAATGAAGGACGGGGATGGAAGACGCTGGGTTTACGTGAAGGGGAGTATTTAATTACTCCCTTCAATCCCTACTAATAAAACTAATCTTTTATGACTTTGGGGAAAATAAAAAAAATCATCTATATCGGGATGTTTGAAAAGTGTCAAAAATAAAAAACAGGTACTAGTTTCTTTTTTGAAAAGTTATTGTATAATAGTTATATTCATCAAGAATTTTAGTAAAAGTCCTATCTCCACTGTGTAATTCTTGACATATTTCTGTCTTATTTTTTTCTTTAATAAATCTCTGGGCATCCTTTTGCATTCTACATAAAAAGTTCAGGTATCCCTCACTATTACCTTCACAACCATGTGCCTTTCTTATCTCTTCATCGCACATGATAAATAGTTCAGGAATTACCATATGCATAATCTTCGTAGTGCCTGTAAATCCAATGGTTCTACGACCAGCTCTAACTCTAGATAAAATATCAAAAATCTGTTTTATTAAATCCTTAATCTTGGCACCTGTTACAGTCTTCTCGAAATCTGTGTCCTCTAACTTTTCATCTTTAAGTAATTCAAACAGATTATGTGTTTTTATAAGTGCTTCTTGAAGCTTCGGGACGCATTCATACCCAATTCTACACTTCCATTTATTTAGAAAATCTAAAACAACATCTTTGGTATCATCTAGGCTTATCTTGTCAAGGTTTTCCCATACATTTCTTTTTTTTATCGTTTCTAAATATAACGGGTCGCCATTTTCCCACTTAAAATCAGGGTCAGAGTTGAACTTATCTATGACACCTTTTAGCTGAGAATAATTAATCTTATCAAGAAGTTCGAACTCCACAATATCCACCTCAATATTCATTAATTTTAACATTAATTTATAAATGATTGAAATCATCTATTCTTCAGTGGTGTTATTATGTCTGGCAACTATAAGGAATTCCTTAAATGCGTATCAGAGTCCGTAAAAGGTATAGGAGGAAAGACAACAGAAAAAATCGCGGAAAAAATCCCATCATTCAAGGAATTTATGGAAGCAAACCCCGAGGACTTTAAGAAACTGGTAAACAAAAATTCTTTTGGTACCCTCATTAAAATAAGGGAATTGTTAGACTCAAAAATTACCATGGAAGAAAATTGGATGAGACTTATCTTCCTCAAGTTTTTATATGAAAATATGAAAAGTGTCAAAGAGAAAACAGACATCACTACACTTCACATAAATCCCTTCTTGGCAAAGGCTATGAAATTAAATAAACCTGAGGACATAATCAGTTTCTATATTTACCAATCTATTGGCCGGGGACTTGTTACTTCAATGGGTAATATTTTTCAGAAAATATCCATGATTTTTGGTATACTAAAAGAAACAAAACAAGCAGGGTTTGATGCTGAACTGGATGAAGGTAACGGTGTGACTAATTTTATGCAAATAAAGAGTGGGCCAGATACACTCAATGTTGAGATGCTCCGAAAACTCAAAGACCATATTGATTATGCAAAGAGCCAACATCCAAATTGTAAGACCACTCTTGGACTCTGTTATGGCACGGAAGAGCAAGTCTCATCAAAAATTCTTACTTATCTGCCAGGTGGGATAGAAAATGTAATAATCGGAAAAAAGTTTTGGGAACTTGTAACAGGACAGAAAGACTTTGACGAAGTTATATTTGAAAATATAGATTCAGCACTCAAATCTTTTAAAGAATACTGTGAGGTATTGGGCTGTGAAGAAGGACAAGTAGAAAATGATATAATCGAGGCCATTAATAAACAGATAGATGTAATACTTAAAAATTGGCATGAGAGTTATGGCAACGGAGTTGATTCTGTCAATAAGGTGATAAAGGGTCAGATGTAAGAAGTAATGAGTCACATGTATATTTAATCATAAATTAAGTTTCTCCATTAAAAATATGGCCGATGAATCACATAACATTGCTAAAGGACACTTATTACATACAGGGTTTTTATACCTACAGACAAGTGCTCCTATATCAAGTAGTCCCCAGTTGTATATTTCATGTTTTTCTTTTGGCAATAGTAATTCTGCTATCATCTTAACTGTATTTGTTGTGAGGTTACTCTTACTTGGGAAATAGTTTATGAAGACACGTTTTAATATTCTAACAACATTTGAGTCTACAATAGCAGTAGGTATATCAAAAGCAAATGATAGTACCGCATTAGCTGTATATTCTCCCACCGATGGTACTTTTTTTAATTCAGAATATTCTTTTGGTACCACACCATTGAACTTTGATTCAATAAACTTTGCCATTTTGATTATACCAATTGCACGTTGTTTCTGGAGACCTATCCTTGATAGGAGTTTTTCAAGTTCGTTAGTATCTGCGTTTGCTAATTCAGAAATATTACCAAAACTTTTCAAAAAATCTTTGTATACTTTTAACGCAGCAGTAGATGTTGTCCTCTTTAACAGTAACTCTGAAATTAGTACTTCATAAGGAGTCCTTGAAGATGACCTCCATGGGAAATTTCTCATATTTTTTGCTGACCAAGATGTTATACTGTCTTGGAATTTAGTCTTCCTTTTTTTGACTTGTTTATTGAGTCTTTCTGACGTATAATTGTTTACATAATCTTCAACGTCCTGATTTTCTACTTTACCATCTATAGCATCCTTTATTACTTTTGCTATCTCATTTGCAAGGCCAACAGGTACAGCATCACCGATAAGACGGTATTTGGTTAGAACATCACCTGAGAATTCCCAGTCATCGGGAAACTGTTGTAACTTTGCGTATTCCTTAATACTAAATGGTCTTAGTTCTTCTGGGTGACAGAGGCAGGTTGCCTTCATTATAGGCGATGTTACCAGAGTAGGTGATGGTTCGTCCCACGATGGCCTTCTGAAGAAACCAGTCCTACCACCTTGTGAGTGATATGATCCGCCCATAGCTTCTTCTACAATATTTTTTGGTAAGTCACGCCAATTACCTCCAGGTGGAATAAATTCAAGGTACCTTCCCCATGGGGGAAGTTGTACATATTCAGGGTTTGGGTCTGAAAGGTTCCCTATAGCATCTCTGAGTGTGATTCTTTCATCACACTTCTTTGGAGGGAATTGTACAGGTTGACCATCACGTGAGCCTATTATGATAAGACGTTTACGTTTCTGTGGAACATGGTAGTCACTCGCATCCAATACATCCCAGAAAATCCTATACCCAGTAGAAAGCAACTCATTATATATCAGGTTGAATGCAGAACCTAGTTTTTCTAATGGGTCTTTGACTCCATTTTCCATCCTCTCATAGAATGGGATATGTTTGACAGCTGAAGATACAGCCCCACTTACATTCTCCATAACAAAGAACTGTGGTCTTGTTTCTTTGATTACTCTAACAAATTCTTTAAAAAGAGAACCTCTAGGATCTTGTACCGATAATCTTTTTCCTGCCGTGGAAAAGGGCTGACAGGGTGGCCCCCCAATGACTAATGTAGCTTCTCCCAGTTTTAATTTTGCTTTTTTAAGTATTTTTTCTGTGGGTACTTTTTGGATATCTTCATGTATTCTAGGAATTTTTGGTCTATTATTTTTAATGGTTTCTATGCAGTGCTCATCTTTTTCTACGACAACACGTACATCAAATCCTGCCTTCTCAAAACCTAGGTCAAGGCCCATTGCTCCTGAGAACAAGGATATAACAGTAAACTTCTTTTTACTTCTTTTCATATTAGACACGTAGATTGTAACTAGACTTAATATGTTTACCAAACTTTTTGTATCTTAATTAGATTTATAGGAAGAATTAATAATGATTTATTGCTTTTAATAAACCAGTAAGTCTTAATTATAAAAATTAAAATAAAATAATAATGACACGAAGACAGCTCATGCAGTTCTGGGGAGCAGTAGCTTTTATCGGATTATTATTAATTCTTTGGGCTTTGATTGGAAAAAGATTGTTGTAATTAACCGATTTATTCTTTTAATGCATAATAATCATACGTTCACGAGGTCACAATACATGATTAAAAGACAGTTTTTATTGTTACTAATTCTATCATTCTCATTTATTATTTCCATAGCTGAATCAAAAAACATAGAAATGCCATGTTCTGGATTTAATTGCACTATTTTATTGGATAAAATTAAGGAGTTAGCAAAATATCAGGTATATAACACCTTTGAAATATCTGGTGATTTGGTACATACAAAAGTGAGAATAGACTACTACGTCACACCAACATCCAGTATGTGCAGAAGAATGATTTCATCGGATGATATCAGAATTTTTGATGTTTACATATTCAAAAACAATCAGCAGATAGCATTTGAACCATATTTAGATACTACTATTGATGAAAATGGAACAAATATTGTTGATTTTCCATGTTATAAGGCTAAAGCCAACGACACTATAGTAATTGATTTTTATGTCGGTGGAAAAGTAAAACCCGATAATATTTCATTTTTAAATTTAACTCGTTCAGAAATACTGTATCCGTTTGATAAATATTCGTTTACTAGTTGGAGTGCTCTAGATAATGTTTATTATAATCGTATCGATAAACTGATTTTACCTCCTAGCTTTGTTCCAGTAGAAGATGAAATGGGTGATAGTTGTCCTTGTGCTATAAAAATGGGTTTGGTTACACAGAATTTTAATTTAACTACAAATAAGACGGTTGAAACACCATTGTTTTATTTGTCCATTTATAGTGATTGGTTTGTGTTTGAAGGTGGTGGTGAGGGTAATTTCATAACTGAAGATAATAAAAGAGTTGTAATCTGGCCAATCCTTACTTCAGGGACATCGGATGAAATGAAGAAAATCAATCCTTGGAGATATAATTTTTCTGCTGATAATTGGGATAACATCTATGACTATAGAACTGGTTGTTATTTGACTGCCAGTTTTGAAAGAACCATGATAATAAAATATTTCTTTTTTGTTTCATTAGGGTTGATTTCAGCTTCTTCGATTTATTTTATCTGGTTCTATAAAAACAATAAAACTACTGATTGGACAAGATTATATAAAACGTTTGGTACTTCATTTGTAATATGGTCATTCCAAGAAGGTTTAAGTTCATTAACACCTTTAGTAAGACCAACAACAATTACTTTGTTTGATACTACTTTGTTAGTTCCATTGATATTTTTTGTAATTTACAAATCACAAGTAATAGATTTTTTCAAGAAAAAATCATTCTTAAAATGGAATAAACTAGATTATGCGATATTCTTTCTTATCATACCGTTAATACTGGTTATCATATACTTGCTACCACAAACAATTAAAAATAGTTTCATCCTATTGCCAACAAAAGCGACTATCACAAATATGTTTTTTTCAAACTATACACATACTAGTTTTTCACATCTTATGAATAATCTAATCGGATATTTTATAATTATTTTTTTAATATTCCACGTAGAAACAAATAAGAGAATTTTTTATATAAGCTCATTTCTAATTTTTATTCTATTGCCTCTGTTGTCATCTCTATTGGTAATCACTATAATACCCAAAATTCCACCAGCACTAGGATTTTCAGCTATTGTGTATAGCTTTTTTGGTTATTTACTTTATTCCGTGTACAAGTTTGTAAATAAATCGTATAAAATCTCAGTGGATTATAAATTCCTTCTTTTACTTTTGATGATTAACATTTTAATTTTCTCTATTTTTAGCGTTCAAATTATGCTTTTAATCACGGCTTCTATTATAGCTGTTTTTCTAATATACATCAACAGAAAAGTGATTAAAGAAATATCAAAACAAATGATTCTAAACTGGCGAATGCTTCCAAATCAGAAATTTATTGAAAGACTTTATAGTATTGCTATATTTTCATTAGTAATCGTCTTCATGTTTTCTTTTACGACTGCAATTCCTTCAAAAATAGTAGTGGAAAATAGTATAATCAATATATTTTCTCATTACATCGGTTATATGTTTGGCTTGTTTGTACCTTGGGCTATATCAATAGTAAAATTCAAGAAGAAAATTCCTTAAACCAACCCTTATAACTTCACCTAAACTTAACAAGACCCTTCTTTTTTAATTGTTTCACAATCTGACTTATTCTGCCTTTTGTTAAACACAACATCTTCGCAATCTCAACTGGTTTTTTTTCTGCTAGAAGCAATTCATAGACTTGGTGCTCACGGTCAGAAAGGTTTTTTTTAATCTTTAACCTTCTGACATCACTCTCAATGTTTTCAATTCTTTCTTTAAATGCTATAAACATAAGATGTTGATTTTTTACAATAGTGTTTATTCTGTCATTGATTTTAATTATGTCATCCATAATAAGGTTAAATCTTCCGTCCAAATAAAATTAGCTTTTACTAAACTTTTATGCTAAAAATGGTGGGATAGAAACCCTGTAGTTTTGTAACCCCCATTAACCTTTAGCCTCGGCAGTGTTTTTAACTTTCATTCTTTGGTTATTAGAATAATTACCATAACCAAGCTCTAAACTTTTTTCAGAAAAAACTGCTACACTGCCCTTTGAAAAGAATCTTTATATGACCACGACCACCGATGTCAAGAACCATATAATAACCATCTCCGTATTCTTTAGCTATTGTTCTTTCCAGCTCCTGTTTATCATGAAGGTTGTTGGATATATCAACAGGCAGAACCTTTCCACGAAAAACAGTGAAGAATGGGTTCATTAGACCGTAAGCATTAGCTCTTTCTGATGGTTCTCTCCGCTGGATGAAATACATATTAGCTCTTTTAGGGCAGGAAATACAAAAACTTTAATTCGGTTCTATCGCTTTTTTGTTGGTGACTTATTCTAGAAACTTTCTAGCAAAAGTTACAATTAGATAGGAGATAGATGGTTAAGTTTATCTAATATTGAGTTTAGAGAATAAATCATGAATGAAGATGGAAAATCTGTAAAGATTCGCATTACAAAAGAAAATATTAGACTTGCTATTGAAATAATAAGTGTTATTGCGATGGTAACATTTGGTATTATTGCATGGAATCAAGCTGACAGAGCGAACAAATTGCAAAGTGAAATGTCGAATATATTAAAACCATCTATAATTAAAACTGAGATTAATGTAGAAGGTGGTTCCAAAGGTTATTCTTTTCCAATCTACATAAATAATCCTTCAGATACACAATACTTCATAGATTTTCCAAATAGTTTATGTTATTATAATCGGGCTTATATGATAAATCAAACCAACTATACTTCATCTACAAATCTTACAAATATAACAAATCAATCACAATTTACTACACCATCTTTAAGTTTCCCATTAGGAATTTTCTTTCCTAAAGAAGACCATTCAATAAACCCACATCAAGTAAAAACAATTTATTGCCCTGATTTTACAATCTTTAATGTTACCAATGTTATTAAAACCGACCTTCGTGTATGCATAAAATTAGAAAAAATCAGTGATAGAATTTGTGAAGATTTGGATGTAAATATTGTGCCTAGCAACCGAAGTGAAGCAAATAATAATAAATAATCAAAAGCAACCTAATATGCGACAAAAAAGTTAATTTAGAAATCACGAAACTTATTCAGGTAACTCTGTTCCATCCTAGCTATCTGAGTATAACGCCAAGTCATCTTAATATCTGAATGACCTACTATCCCAGCTACCTCAGGCATTGGTACACCATCTTCTAACATGTGTGTGATTGCTGTGTGTCTTAGCGAATGTGCTGTAATTGGCTTGTTGATACCGAGCTCCTTGCATTTTTCAGATAGTAATTTATTTATGGTCTTTCTATAGATGGGTCTACCGTCTTTTCCAGTAAAAAATACGTCTGTGTTGCCGCCTCTTCGTACGAGGAGATAAAGTTTTATCCTGTTTATAAGGCAGGGTTTTAGCCGATTAATCCTATTCTTTTTACCCTTGCCATGGATTAAGATTTCTCCTCTATCTATGCTTATATCAGAAACCATTATTTTAGTTACCTCACCAATTCTAAGACCTAAACCATACATTAATGCAAATAAGCAGTTATCACGTGGGTTTCTCATTGAACTAAGAAGATTCGTTACCTCTTCGTTGGACAGAATTTCTTTCGTTACTTCCAAAAACTTGTTGTGTTCTTCACGTCTGTCTGTTTTTACTATAATTGGGTTCTTTTCTTTATTTAGAATCTTTCTAACTATTGCATATCGTAAAAGCCCTTTTATTGTAGAAATTCTTCGTCCAGCCGTTAGTTCAGATAGTTTTAGATTTTTTAGAAACTCGTAGTAGTCTTCTGCATCCTTTTCTGTAATCTCGTCAAACTCTTTTTTGAACCATCTGAAAAAATAGTGAAAATCCAACTTATACTGCTCAATTGTTGGTTCTGTAAAACTCCCGCCATCCTTATGTCCATGAATCAGAAACCTTCTTATTAAATCCATAGTCTTGGGTAGTTTTTCATAGCTGTACTCCTGTATTTTTTCTGTCATCCAAATATCACCTTAAACTCAGGCAGCAGATTAAGACCCTTTATTCTTTTTATTGCATCAGGAAGAGCAAGGTTTTTTTCATACATAAGTTCAGTAGCCTTCTCCTGTTGTTCAGGAGTTAAAGAATCCCACTGCTTTTCTAATACAAAGCCTTCTTGAGCATCAATAACTGTCTGTCCTACTCTTTTTTGATAGTCACTAGATTCAAAATAATCATCAGTCATAGTCTTAACTTTTTCATCAAGTCTATACCTTCTCTGTTTTCTTGCTATCTTTTCTTTTCGTGAAAGAGAATCCCACATCTTTTTTTCAGAGATGACTTTCCATTCTTTTCTTATGAAATCTTCCAATCTTAGAATGACGTCATTTTTTAGTGATTCGTTTTCAGCAACTACCTTCTTGTATCCTTCTTGTAGTTTCCTATAATCTTCAGCATCAACAACATCTTCCCTATAATCTTCAGCATCCTTCTTAACCAAGTCCCTAACATAGCGAGAAAGAGTGCAACTATTCTTTTTTGACTGAGATTTCCATAACTCTATTTCATCTTCTGTTAATTGAATGGAGATATGTTTTTTGGGTATTTCAGGCATAATAGTTTTTTTATCGGTTAACTATTTATATTTTTATATAAAAATGCACCCTAATCTATCTGATTATGGTTGATTAAAGAATTATACATCTTCAGTTATGATTAAAATCCCAACATAACCACAATCTTTACATCTATATTTTCCAGTTAACCCACCTGTATCTAACCAAATATTTTTTGATTTACACTTAGGACATTTTCTAATCTTCATGATTAAACTTTCTATTATCAGAACAAAAACCTATCTTATCTTAAGAAACATGATACTTAACTTTTTGCAATGTTCACAAATTAATTTCTGCTCAAATTTGCCATTCCTAATATTAACCGGACCACAAAACTTCTGCCATTTATGAAACCCAAAAACACAGCTTATTTTCATATAACTAATAAAAAAAACGATATTTATAAAGATAAACTATAACCCATTTTTGAATATGATTGTCTGTTTATCCTGTCTTTTCAACAATCTGTTAATTTCCATCAAGAAAAGGGACTTGACTCGTAGATTCAATGCTCCCACAGGGATTTGAACCCTGGTCTCAAGCTCGAGAAGCTCGCATCCTTGACCGGACTAGACTATGGGAGCATAATCCAATATGTGGAAATTGAGGTTAAAAATTTATAACACACTATATTTAGTATTTATTCTCCAATCTATATTCTGAAAAGAAGAATAATAATAAACTTTAAATAATATATGAACTAAACAAACATAATCTCTTAGTGATGTAAAATGGGAAAAAGAATAATTGCAAGAGCAAGAGGTAAGGGAGGACCAAGATACCGAGCACCTTCGCATAGGTATGCAGGAAGGGTAGAGTACAACCTCTCTAGAGATAATTCTTTTGGCGTAATCATTGATATAATTCATGATCCTGGTCGAAACGCTCCAGTTGCTATAGTTCAATTCCCTGACAAATCGAGAAAATTACATATAGCCCCTGAAGGGGTTAAAGTAGGCGATGTCATCAGTTATTGGTCTGGCTTTGATTTAGGGAGTGTTGTTCATTTAAGTGGCTTAGCAGAAGGTACTAAGGTTTTTGGCATAGAGACTTATCCTGGTTCTGGACCAAAAATTTGCAGGAGTTCTGGTTCGTTCGCAACTATTATGGGTAAAAGTAAAGATAAAGTAAAAATTATGTTTTCTTCTGGGAAAATAAAAGAAATCGATGAAAAATGTTTGGCCACAATAGGAATACCAGCTGGTGGCGGAAGAACAGAAAAACCATGGCTTAAGGCTGGAAAAATATACCATGCATTGAAAGCTCGCAATAGATTATTCCCAAGAACACGAGGTGTAGCAATGAACCCCGTTGACCATCCATTCGGTGGTAAAAGTGGTCCTGGTGGTCCAAAATCTGTTTCAAGAACTGCACCTCCAGGAAGAAAAGTTGGTTCAATATCACCTAGAAGATCAGGTAAGAGGAAGAAGTGATTATTATGGTAAAAATCTTTAAATTCAGGGGTAAAACTTTTGATGAGATCAAAAAAATGAGTTTAGAAGAATACTCAAAAATCTTAACTAGTAGAGAAAGGAGAGCTATAATGAGAGGATTAACAGAAAGACAGAAGAAACTTTTAGGACAAATAAGAAAAGAACCTGGAAAATTCCATAAGACCCATGAAAGAGACATGGTAATACTTCCTGAGATGGTGGATGTCAAATTAGGGGTTTATAATGGTAAAGAATATATCACGATCTCTATTACTCCAGAAATGCTCGGACACCGAATGGGCGAGTTTGTTATGACAAGGCATAGAGTCATGCATTCTGCTCCTGGTGCAGGCGCTACACGTGGAAGCAAACATATTCCATTAAAGTGATCTAATGGCAAAGACTACGACTGCATCCAGACCGATAGCAAAAATCTCTATCAGGGATTCCTTAAAAATATTGAAATATGTCAGGAACAAGCCTGTTATTAAGGCTAAGGCATTCCTAAACGGGTTGATATCTGAAAAAATGAATATTAATAAAAAACATTATACGGGTGCGTCAAAAGAAATTTTGGCCCTGGTAGAAGAAGCTGAGAACAATGCTGAATCATTAGATATGGATAAGGATAAATTGTTCATAAAAGAAGCAGTTGCAAATCAAACATTCAGATATATGTTGCCAAAGAGTAGATATAGTCATAGAGGAAGAAAAGCAAAGCTTTGTCAACTTAAAGTGACAGTGGTGGAAGGTTAATGGCAATAGAAAAACATTTTGTAAAAGAAGGAATTAAGGAAGCTGAAATAGAGGAATTCTTCAAGGAAAAATTTGACAAGGCTGGTTATAGCCACACCGAAATCCAAAGAACACCTCTTGGTACTAGAATCATAGTTTATGCAGATAGACCAGGTCTAGTCATCGGAAAGTTTGGTAATAAAGTTAAAGAGATAACAGAAGAAGTACAGAAAAAATTCGAACTAGAAAACCCGATGTTAGATGTGAAAGAGATCGAGCAGCCACTTTTGGATGCACAAGTAGTCGCAGGTAAGATTACAAAAGCATTAGAAAGAGGTGCATTCTACAAAAAGGTTGCCAACTGGTATATATCAGAAATCATGAAAGCTGGTGCAGTCGGTGTTGAAATAAGAGCGGCTGGGAAAATGGGTGGTGAAAGAAGTAGGTTCCAAAAATTCAGAAAGGGTTACATAAAACATTCCGGTTATTATGCTGATAATATAGTTGATAAAGGAAAGGCTTTTGCCATAACAAAGCCTGGTGTAATAGGGATACAAGTCAAGATTTTAAGATATCTTCCTGAGATAACAACTATGAAAAAAGAGGTTGAAAAAATTGAAAATAAGGGAAATGAGAAAACTGAGTCCTGAAGATTCAGATAAAAGGTTAAATGAATTAAAGTTAGAATTATTAAAAGAAAGGGGAAATGTTGAAATGGGGGGAAACGTTAAAAACCCCGGAAAAATAAAGGTAATAAGAAGAGATATAGCAAGAATATTAACTTTGAAGAGGGAAAAGGAAAAAAGAAATGAGTGAAGAAATCTGCCCAAAATGTGGTTTACCCAGGCCTATTTGTGCGTGTAAAGCGATAGAAAGAGAAGCAAAATTTGTCAAGATATACACTGTGATGAGAAAGTTCAATAAGCCAATTACAATTGTTGAAGGTATAGACGAAAAATCTGGAAAGTCTATTTCTAAGCAATTGAAAAATAAATTAGCTTGTGGGGGAACTTTCAAGGAAGGAAAAATAGAACTACAAGGGAATCATAAAGATAGAGTAAAACAATTGCTTAAGGAAATTGGATATGCAGAAGAAAAGATAGAGATAAGTTAATTTTTTATAATACTATATTCTGTATATGCCGATAACACCGCAAAACTTGGTTAGACATGAATTGATTGATTTAGATGTGGAAATAAAGGATAGTAAGAATCCGTCACAAATCGGGCTGAAGGGCAAAGTAATAGGAGAAACCTATTCAACAATTCAAGTAGAAACACCAAAAGGGGAAAAGATTATACCTAAGGACATAACAATATTTATATTTACATTACCAAATGGAACGAAAGTTCAAGTTGACGGAAAAGTATTAATAGGTAGACCTGAAGATAGGATAAAGAAGAAATTACCGAGTTGGTAAGATGAAGAAAAAAAATCAAAAATTTAGGGATATCGGTTATGTAGTCAAACCTCCAGAAAAGGAATGTGAAGAACCAGATTGTCCGTTCCATGGAACTTTACCTGTAAGAGGAAAGATTCTAGAAGGAATCGTAGTTTCTGATAAAATGCAAAGGACTGTTGTGATCGAGAGAAATTATTTGCATTATATTCCAAAATACGAAAGGTACGAAAGAAGGAGAAAAAGGATTTCTGCCCATAATCCTACATGTTTGAACGTTAAAAAAGGCGATAAAGTCAAGATAGCTGAATGTCGACCTTTAAGCAAGACAAAAAATTTTGTTGTTATAGAGAAGATGAGTTAAATGAAACCAATCAAAGCGAGAAGGACAAGAAGTTTACCTGTTGGTGCATATATAAATTGTGCAGATAATACAGGAGCTAAACTATTGCAAATAATATCAGTCTATACTTACAAAGGTGTAAGAAGAAGAAAACCTACTGCTGGTATAGCCGATAAGGTCAAATGTACTGTAAAAGAAGGGACAGTAAAATGGAGAAAACAAATGGTGATAGCTGCCATAGTCAGAGTTAGAAGAGAATTCAGAAGACCTGATGGTTTAAGAGTAAAATTCGATGATAATGCTGCTGTGATGATCAATGATAAGGGTGAACCAGTCGGTACTCAGATAAAGGGTCCTATTGCCAAAGAAGTAGTTGAGAGGTACTCAACTATAGGTAAAATCGCTAGTATAGTAGTGTGATTAAAATGAAGTTCTGGTCAAAACATTGGAAATCATCCAAACAACCAAGAAAACAAAGAAAGTATATTTATAACGCTCCTTTTCATATAAAGTACAAATTCCTATCTGCTCATCTTTCAAAAGAACTAAGAGAAAAATATAAAAAAAGATCTTTTCCTGTAAGAAAAGGTGATGAAGTACAAATTATGCAAGGTCAATTCAAGAAAAAAATAGGGAAAATAAGTAAAGTTGACATGAAGAAAACTAAAGTATTCATAAACGGTATAACGAGAAAGAAAGTTGATGGGACAGAGATACCCGTACCAATTCATCCCAGCAAACTAAAAATAATCAATTTAAACCTTGACGATAAAAAGAGAATAAAGGCTCTAAATCGAGTTTTAAATAAGGAGGAAAAACATGGTAAGACTGAAAAGACTGTCAGCACCAAAGTTCTGGAAGGTGCCAAAGAAAAAGACAAAATGGGTAGTAAGTCCAAGACCAGGTCCGCATAAGAAATTTGAATCAATTCCAGTTCTGATTATAGTTAGAGACTTGCTAAAGTTAGTAGACACTATGAATGATGCTAAAAAAATTGTCAAGACTAAGAATGTTTTGGTTGATGGAAAACCAAGGACAGATTTAAGGTATCCTGTAGGTTTGTTCGATGTTATCGATATACCTAAGGAGGGAAAGCAATACCGTGTTGTTCCTAATAAGGATGGATTAGGTTTAATAGAAATTCCTAAGAAAGAATCGAACTTGAAAATTTGTAGAATAAAGGATAAAACTATTATAAAAGGCGGTCAACTCCAGTTAAACCTGCATGATGGAAAGAACATCCTGATCAAAGATAAAAAAGAAACTTACAAAACTGGAGATTCCCTCCTCATAGAATTACCGAGTCAAAAGATTGTCGAACATATAAACATGGAAAAAGGTGTTGTTGCAATAATAATAGGCGGTCAAAATATTGGCAGTATTATAAACATCAAAGATATCATCACAACTAAAAGTAGAGAACCAAACAAAGTCCTTTGCAAGAGCGAAGATAGAGACTTTGAAGCTGTAATGGATTATGTCTATGTAGTTGGAAAGGAAAAACCTTTAATAAAATTGACTGAGAAGTGATTTGATGGCAGAAAACCCGATGAGAGAGATAAGAATTGAAAAAGTAACTCTGAACATAGGTTGTGGGAATGATGAAGATAAACTAAAAAGAGCTGAGAAACTACTGAAAAATATTACAGATCACAAACCTTTGATTACATTAACTGGGAAAAGAACAACTTTTGGTATGATAGGAAGAAAGCCTATCGGAGTTAAAGTGACATTAAGAAAAGAAATGGCAGGAAAATTTCTGATAGGGGCATTATCAGTCATAGATAAAGAATTGAAAGAAAAACAAATCAATGGGGGGAATTTTTCTTTCGGTATTAAAGAGTATATAGATTTACCAAACACAAATTATGATCCTGAAGTAGGAATGTTGGGAATGGATGTTTGCGTGACATTAGAAAGACCTGGCTTCAGAATCAAGAGAAGATCGAAACAATCGAAGATAGGGAAAAAGCATTTAATAACTAAAAATGAAACTATTGAATGGTTAAAGAAAAATCTTGGGGTGAATATTATTGGAGAATGATGTTTGGTTTTTTGAAATAACTTCTAAGTTGTCTGGTGTTATTTTAAGAAAAGCAATGATGGAGAACAGTTTTGAGAAAGTTTATAAGAAAGTTTTTCAGCAGATTATTGCAAATACGTGTGAAGATGATGTTCATATTCTTGAAATATTGGGGAATGTAGGTGGCTGAGAAAAAAGTTAGAAAGTTTGGCAGAGGAGCAGTTAGATGCAGAAAATGCGGCAGATATGGTGGGATTATAAGAAAGTATGATCTCAATTATTGTAGACAATGTTGGAGAGAGGTAGCTAAAAATCTCGGCTTCAAAAAATATAATTGATACCATTTTTTTTAATAATACAAAAATAATATAATTTATATGAATAATTTCCTTTTTTCCTGTAAAAAAACCATTTTTGTTTTTTCGTTAATTTTGTTTTTTTTAATTAATTCTTCAGGAATAGTCAAAGGGATAGCTAACCCTGCCGCTGTTTATTGTAAGGATCTGGGATATGATTATAAAATAGTTAATACTGATAACGGGCAAAAAGGTACATGTCTATTTCCTGATGGCACAACTTGTGATGCATGGAATTTTTATGCGGGTATTTGTGGATCAAAGTATTCAGCTTGTGCGAAATATGGATATGATACAAAAACAATAACCAATGGTAGAAATTCATTCTCACCAGAGTATTCTAGTTGTATTATGAATAATGGAAAGGAAATCCCTGCCTCAAATTTGATTAATTTAGAAGAAAAATTAAGCAGATATAAATTAGTTGTGCAAGAAAGAACTATTCCTCGTGGAATGGCTCCAACACAAACTCAAACGTCAACTACAACAGTACCATCTAGTTTTGATTGGAGAGATAAAGATGGAAAAAGCTGGACAACTCCAGTTAAAGATCAAGGTATTTGCGGAGCTTGCTGGGTTTTCTCTGCTATCGGAGTTATAGAATCAAAAATTAAAATTGTAAATAATAATCCCAATTTGAACCAAAATCTTTCAGAACAAGATGTGCTATCCTGTAGTGGATATGGAAATTGTGAAGAAGGCGGTACTGATTTTTTAGCTCTAAAATATGTAAAAGATAAAGGAGTAGTTGAAGAGTCTTGTTTTCCTTACTATCAGTATGGAATACCCTGCTCAAACAAATGTTCTATTCCATTGAATATATGGACAATAGATGGTTGGACACTCGACTCATTGGATAATACAAAAAGTGATTTAATTAATTTAGGACCATTTACAGCAGTTATGAACATATCAGCTAAATATTGGGATTATAGTACTGGTAAAGTAATCATGAGATGTGAAAATCTTGATTACCACAATTGGGATCATTCTGTTGCTGTTGTTGGCTATAAGGATACACCTGGTGAAGGTACAGGTGGATATTGGATAGTTAGAAATAGTTGGGGTTTGGGTTGGCCAATGAATGAAATTGGATATACAGGAGAAGATACTCAAGGTTATTTCAGATTAGCCTATGGACAATGTAATCTTATGCCTGAATATCATGTTAATACACCAAATTTCTGTATGAATTCCGACATAAATGATGGAAGTTATCCAGACACACATATTCCACTGTGTATTAATCAAAAATCTAGTTATCCAAGTGCAAATCAAATAAGAGATTATTATAGCTGTCAAGATGATAGTAAAATTTGCAATATAATTTACGATTCTAAACTGAATTACATATCTGTTAATGGCAGAGAGAATGGTGATATAACAATTTCTAGAAATGATAAAATTTCAGTTGTGGTTAATGTGGCTAATACCGGTACTTTAGCGCAAGGATGGTGGATGGTTGGAGTAGAATTTTGGAAAGTTTCAGATTATTATAATCCATCAGAAAGAAACAGAGGAGTTTTGACTTATTACAATGGTTATACAAAACAAGGTGGAAACTATCAAAATATCCCGGATGCGACTTGTAGCTTGATTAATGATCCAAATAATAATGGTATATTAGATTCTGATGAAACAGTACAAGTCAAATGCTATGTTCCAGCTAGTTACTATGGTTTAACATCAGGAAATCAAAGGATAATGATTTGGGTTCATGAAAGAGACTATGGACAAGATGCAGGTAATGATAATTGCGGTGGTTACAATTGCAATGATGCTCAGGAAGGATGTCCTGTAGGACAATGCAAAGGTGGGAATTGGTGGAGTGATGCATTAGCAAAATCATATAGACCTGATGTTGACGATCCTATAGTTGGGGGTCCTACTCCAGTAACGATAAATGTTATTAACTGTGGATATATTCAAGGAGATATTAATTGTGATAATGTTGTTGATGCAAATGACGCTACACTCCTATCATCTGCCTTTAACTCAAACTCAGACAAACCAAATTGGGATTCTAGATCAGACTTAAACGGTGATAATGTTGTTGATATATCTGATGCTATCATATTAGCCAATAATTTCGGAAGGCATATGTGAGTTATGATACTTCAATCAAGTGAATAAAATAAAAATTATTTGCAATATTATCGTAGGATTTCTCTCAAAGTTATTTTAACGTTATTTAAGTGAGTTATTGCTGAATCGATTGAATTTCCTTTTAAATCATATTCAGCTGATGCTAATTCAATCTCACATTCAGGAATATCGTAACCTCTTTTTTTTAGATTTTGTACAATACCTTTAAGATATGCTAATTCTCTTTTGATATTTTCTATCGATACAGATGAGATTTTTTCCTCGGATGGAGCAGTTGGTTTAGGTTTATTAAATTTTGTTTGAATTACTTTTACATAAACATAATAACCACTTATTATCCCACCTAACAATATTCCAATTATTATAACATTTTTCATTGATCCTGTTTGTTTGACACATTGCGAATCTGAACATACATTCTCACAACAATGATTAGAACAACAATTTGAATCAGATCCACACCCATCTCCAGATGATTTACATAATGGTATAGTTGTACTAGTTGTGGTTGTAGTAGTGATTGGTAAATAATAGTATATCTCAAGCTGAGGTCTTAGGTTGGGATGAGTCGCATTTTCTTTCGTCACAAAACTAACCACATCGTTTGTTGTACTTTC
>Ga0315274_10000919_pt1 | contig 45655 bp, 40 predicted proteins | sample YL17G02_20_MG_FD_203700 | JGI IMG/M metagenome (GOLD analysis project Ga0315274, IMG submission 203700) | Sediment microbial communities from Yellowstone Lake, YNP, Wyoming, USA - YL17G02_20 | ecosystem: Environmental > Aquatic > Freshwater > Lake > Sediment | place: USA: Wyoming | collected...
GCGGACGAATCTCGTCCCCGTAGCGCTCAGAGAGGATGCCCTGTGACCCAGCGAGCCCTGTCACATCCGCGTCGCGCGTGGGAATCAGACCCTTGTACGATGCACCGACCGACCAATAGTCGGCGATTTGATTGGCGTCCTGGTGGGCGTGGCCGTAACGGGCGAAGACGCCGAGACCCTGGGAATCTTTCTCGTCGGCGTTTTCCTTCCAGACCAACTGGTCGAGCCCGATGTAATGGCCCATGTCGTCGGCCCGCTTGCCAGCCTCACGGGATCCGCCGAGCGTGTCGGTAAACAGCGCCTTGGGCCTGGGGTCGTACCAGACCCCGATGCGCACTTGTCCTCGAGGGCCGGGCGAGCGCCGCCCCAATCTCCGGTCAGCGTTTTTCGGGTCCAGAGGTCCTCGCCTTCTGTTCGGTGGGTTCGGGTGGCGGCGTATTGGTTTGTGCGGAAGCAAACCTGGTGGCGGCCGCAACGAAAACCAAAAGACTCAGCCGTATTCGCCGGAATCTCTCGCCGGTTCGCATCGTGTTACGCGAGCTCCATCCCGCTGTTCCGGCGCCCGGCCTCGAACCTACTCTTGTCGGGGACGCCCCCCAACCCGGCGGTGTTTGTAAGGCACGGATATTAGCGGAGCGTGAGGGTTTCGTTAAAAGCGTCTTCAAATTGGTGTGGACGGCGTAGTGATCGCCTTTCGGGCACGAACGGATCCCCCCTGTTTAACAAAACGGCGTGATGGCGTAGAGTATTGGGCAAGGCCGGTGGTCCGCGTGGCTATCGCAGCGGACGGTAACAACGGAGGGGCAATCGTGAAAGTTGCACATCGTCTTGTCCTGATCGCGGTGGTCCTCGGCGGGTTCGGGCGGCAGGCAGTTCGTGCGAGCTTCCATGAAATCGACGTCAACGAGGTCTACAGCAACGCCGACGGCACGATTCAGTACGTCGAATTGATCTCGCGTTTCGTGAACCAAACGGACCTCGGCCCGGTTCGCATCGTGGCACGCAACGCCGACGGGACGCAATCGACGATCGTCTTCGACTTCACGGCGACCTTCTCCGGCTCGCTGAACAACGGGGACACGTTGTTGATCGCGACGCCCGGCTTTCAGGCCGTGGCCGGGTTCGCGCCGGATTTCGTGATGCCCGCGAACTCGCTGATTTCATTCCCGTCGGGACGAGTGCTCTATGAAACAGACGACGGGTTTTTTATCGTTGACGCGGTGGCGTACGGCGATTACACGGGCGACAATACGGGGTTCGGGCAGGCCGCCGTTGCTCTGCCCTGCGACGGTGTGCACTCGCTGACCCGCGTCTCCTCCAGCACGCCGCTCAATAATGCCGTCGATTTCGCGGTCCGCGTCAACAGTCCGAGACGCAACGACGGTATGCACACGACCTTGAACTTGCCTGTCGGGACGGACTGCAACGCCAACGGCGTGCCGGACGCCTGCGATATCGCGTCCGGGGACTCGCTGGATCACAACGGCAATCACATCCCCGATGACTGCGAATACCGCGCCGACTTCGACCGCGACGGGGACGTGGACCTCGACGACTACCGTCGGCTCCAAGGTTGCCTCGACGGTCCTGACGGTGGCATCCTCCCCGGCTGCGACCGGCAGGACCTCACCGGCGACGACGTGGTCGACTTTCTCGACGTCGCTCAGTTCCAGAACTCCTTCGGAACCGCTCCGCCGTAGCGCCGGCGGCCCATCCGCCGCCGGATCGGTTCCTTTCGTGGGCTGGGGGGCGTCCTGATCCGGTCCCATATCTCGCGTCCGGCGATGGGCAGTCCCGGCGCGCCGGGATCCGTGCTGTGACCTAGGACCCTTCTATTTACTCCACCAGCGGCATCGAGAGTCCGATAGAACCGTTGGTTGCGAGCCAGTTGAACCGAAGAATGATTGATCCTGTCGGCAAGCCTAACCACGCCCGCGAGCCGCAGATTTCGGTCGGCTCGGAAAACGCAAAGGAACCGGTCATTCGCCGGCTGCGTCAGCCGCATTCGGCGCCCGCAACTTTTCCGACCGACCCCGGCGAATGGCCCGCACTGGTCGCCTTTATCGAAAATGCCGGACTGGCGGGGATCGTCCTGGAGCGAGCGGCCTCCACACGTGATGAACTGCCGCAATTGGCGATGGAGCGACTGCGACTCGCCGCCGCGCGGACCGCCGCGGACAACCTTCATGCCGTGCACCACACGGAACCTCTGATCGGAGCCTTTCACCGCGATGGCGTGCCTGTGATGCTCCTCAAAGGGGCGGCGCTCATTCCGACGGTTTACCAACGCCCCGACTTGCGCCCGATGAGTGATGTGGATTTGCTGATCCGACCGGACGACGCGGAAACGGCAAGGCGCCTGCTGCTTAGCGAGGGGTGCCGTCCGGGGTTTGCTTTGCTGACCGACGACTTTTTCCCGAAGTACTATTACGAAGCGGAGTGGATCATTCCCTCGGCCCGTCCGGTGCGGTTGGATGTGCACGCCCGGCCGTTCCGCCCGTTACGGATTTCGCGGACCATGCCTGATGACGCGTTCTGGAAAGACCCGCAGAGGACACGCATCGGGGCAACCGATGTGTTGGTTCCGCGACTGGAGTTCGTATTCATTCATCTCGCCGCCCATCTCGCGTTTCACGGCTGTACGCGACTGCTCTGGATGTACGATTTGAAACGTTTTTCAGAGGTTCACGGAACGACTCTCGACTGGCGCCTGATTGTGGAATCCTCTCGCCGATGGCGACTGTCCGCCGCCGTCCATCGCGGCGTTCAGTGTGCGGCCGAGACGCTAGGGCCGATCTGTCCGCCCGAAGTTCTGAAGGAGCTTGCGGCGCAGCCCGAAAGCTGGCGCGACCGATTGACTCTGGCACGTGCTCCCCATGACGCGGAAGCTCCACTGCTCCATGTCTTGTGTAACCTGCTTTGCACACCGGGCGTCGCCTTCCGGCTGGGTTATCTGCACGCGCTGTTGCTTCCGGGACGTGGGCATCTCGCCGGACTCTACAGACGTCGGCACGCCGGCTGGGTCGCAGTCGCGCATATCTGGCGATGCTTGCGCGTGATCGGGCGCGTTGTCTACAGTCCTCTCGTTGCATCCCTGCATTTCGCAGGCCGACTCTACAGACCCGGCCTAGGTACTGCCTAGCCATGCTCGACTTCGCCAAGAGAGTGACCGTCGTGATGACCGTGAAGAACGACCCGGCCGGGTGTCGGCTCACACTGTCGTCACTTCTCCGCCAGACCAGAGCGCCCGACGAAATCATCGTCGTCGACGGCGGCTCGACCGACGAAACGGCGGATGTCGTTCGCCAGTTCCGCTCCGCCGCTCCGCCGGTGCGCCTCATTGTTTCTCCGGGAGCGAACATCGCCGCGGGCCGCAACATCGGTACACAAGCTGCCGTCGGCGAGATCGTCGCGACGACCGACGCCGGATGCCGAGCCGCGCCCGACTGGCTCGCCAACCTCGTCCGACCCTTCGACGAAGATCCCAGCGCCGAGTTCGTCGCCGGGCTTTACCGCGTGGAAGGACACACGTTGTTCGAGACCGTCGTCGGACTGACCACGATGCGCGGACAGCTCGACCCGGTCTGCCCGGAAACGTTTAATCCTTCGGGCCGATCCCTGGCTTACACCAAGGCGGTTTGGTCTCGCGCCAGCGGCTGGCCTGAGTGGGTCGATTTTTCCGAGGATACCCTGTTCGATCATAAAATGCGGCGACTGAATGTGCAGTGGCGATTCGCCGGCGATGCCGTCGTGGATTGGCGGCCGCGCCGGTCCTTGCACGCCCTGGCGAAACAATTCTATCACTACGGCACCGGTCGAGGGCATACGCAAATCGGGGCCGCGGACTTCGCCTACAACCTCCGCAACCTGGCCGCCACGCTGGTCACACTTGCCGCGTGCCTTGTCACACGGTGGGCCATTCCCCTCGTCCTCGTTGTGTGGGCGTACTTCTACGCATGGACATTTCATCAGAAAGCCGTGGAAATCGTTCGGCGTACTCGTCGCTGGCCTGCCTATCCACTGTGCCTCTGCGTGACGTGGGTGGTCCTGCTTTCCAATCTGACCGGCTATCTCGTCGGCACTTGGCAACGCTGGATCGACCGTGATCGCTACCAACACCGGATGCGCGCCTATTTGGGAACTCTCTAGGCTCTGAGCACTGAGCATATTGTGCGGCATTCCCCTCACAATCCGACGTCGCCCCGCCGACACTGGCTCTGCATTGCCTACGCATTCCCCCCTATTAACCGAAGCGGGACCCACCGCACCGTGGCGTTCGTCCGCCATCTGCACCGGCTGGGGTGGGACTCCACGGTCCTCACTGTGGAGCCGGGGGATGAACCGCTGGACGAGGATTTGTTGCGCCGCATTCCACCCTCCACAGTCGTCATTCGCACGCCCTGGGTGGACTTGATTGAACGCCTAAAGCACTTACGCAATGTGAACGAAAGTACCAGTCACTCCGGTTTCGCCAATCGCCAATCGCCAATCGGCAATCGACAATCCCTCCGTGAGTGGTTCTCACGTTTTCTGATCACTCCCGACTCGCGTCTGGGCTGGATTCCTTTTGCCGTCCGTTCGGGCTTAGAGGCCGTGCGTCATCGCCGCCCCGAGGTCATTTACTCCACATCGCCCTATATGAGCTCTCATTTGATCGCACTGATTCTACATCGTTGCACCAGAATACCCTGGATCGCGGATTTCCGTGATCCCTGGGTGGACAATCCTTTCCACCAACTTGGATTTCCCAGTCTTCGCGCTTGGGATTCGTTCCTGGAGTGGATGGTGCTTCGCAGCGCCTCACGCGTCGTGTGCAACACACCGACGATGGCCGAGACGCTCCGCCGCCGGCGACCGTGGGTCGCGCGAAAGTGCGCGACGATCATGAATGGTATTGACCGCGATCTGATGGGAGGGATTACACCGATTCGCGTCGCGAGCGCGAAGGACTTCGTGCTTACGCACTGCGGGCAGTTTTACGGCCCGCGCAGTCCGCGGGTCTGGTTCGGGGCTCTTGGCCGCATTCGCCGCGAGTCGCCGGCGCTGGCCGACGGGGTTCACCTGGTGCTGGTCGGCCGTGAATCGTACCAGGGGCGCCCCCTGCGGGACTGGGCCGACGAAGCCGGCGTGGCCGATCGCGTTCACGTCGTCGGTCCAAAGTGCCACGGCGAGACACTTGCGTACATGGCGGGCAGCGACGCGTTGATCCTCTCCGCGCCGAGCGGACCGGGCGACGATCGACAGATTCCCAACAAGCTGTTCGAGTACCTCGGCGTGCAAAAGCCCATCGTCGCCGCTGTTCCCACGAGCAGTCCGATTGCCGAGGTTCTGCGCGAGGCCCGGGCGGAGGCGATCTGCTGTCCGCCGGACGATGAGCGTGCGATCGCCGACGCAGTCACGGATCTCATGCTTCGTCCAAAGCGGGCGACGCCGGAGGCGTGGAGCGGCGTCGGCCGGTTCGACCGGGCCCATCGTGCGAAAGAGCTGGAAAGGCTGTTTCGACAAGTCGCGGGAGTGCGCCGTACGCGCTCGGGACGGGTGTTGGCGACAGGCGAGAAATCCGCCCGATTCGCCCTCCCGCCTGCGTCGCCGGAGCGATCAGAATCCGTGGATCACGAAGGGGTTCGTCCTGCGCTCACGTCCGATGGTGGTTTCCGGCCCGTGGCCCGATAGAACACGCGTATCGTCCGGGAGCGTCATCAGGTTTTCCCGGATGTTCCGCAGCAGCGTCGGCCCGTCGCTGTTGGGGAAATCAACCCGACCCACGCTTCCCGCGAACAGGGCATCTCCCGCGAAGGCCATTGCCAGTTCGGCGCAATACAGCGTTCGCCCGCCGGGCGAGTGACCGGAGGTATCCAGAATCCGCCAGCGGCTGCCGTCCAGTTCCATCTCCCCTCCCGACGGCAGATCGATGGGATCATGCACGTGCGTCACCAGTCCCGGCCCCAACAGTCCGGAAAGATTCTCCATCGGATCGGTGAGCGCCGCCCACTCCTCTCGCGCCAAATGCACGGGGATCGGCCCGAGAGCGTCGCGAACCTCGTCGATCCCGCCGATGTGATCGGCATGGGCGTGGGTGAGCACAATCGCCGCGGAGGTCAGGTCGTGCTGCCGTACGTGTCGGATGATCTGCTTGGCCTGCGGCGGTAGACCGGGATCGATGATCCAGCAAAGCCCGCCATCCCGCAGGTACACGGTGCAGCCATTCTCCATGTACATGGGGTCGTTGGTGATGTGGATGTGCGGTCGCCCGTCGCCCATGTCCTTCGCCCTGACGCGTCTACACGAACAATACGGCGACGCAGGCTTCGCGTCGCCGTGCAGGATTAAGGGGAATCAGCGGCTACGTTGTCCGCCGCCCGGTGTCAGCGCCGGTCACTCGGGCAGAAACACTTCACGACCGGCGATGCCCTTCTGGATGGCCGGGCTGAGCGATGGCCGCTCGCTTACTTGTCGTTGGTCCGCTGCGTCGGCGCCAGGCCGATGTTGATCAGCGCCGCCGGTGCGGTGCGGAACTCCACCATCTCGTTGCCCACATCCGCCAGGAACGACTTCGGCCCGGTGTCGATGCTCACCTGGAACGTTCCCGCCGCATTCGGCGAAGGATGGAAAGAGTAGGTTCCGAGATACGACGCCGCGGGCCGGTTCACGCCGCCGTCGACCAAAACGCCGGCCAGGCGTCCGCCGACTTGATCGGCGGCTGAAATCGCCTCCCGGTCGCCGAAGATAAAGTCGGGCCGAGTCGTTTCGATCCGCAGTTCGTCGCGGAGCAGTTCGCCGCTCGTTCCGCCGGTGACAACCACCCCGATCTGGTAGGACCGCAGGTTGGTGGCGCCCTGAACAAACACGTCGACCAGATACAGACCCTCGGGCGACTGACCTGCCGGCACGAGGCTAATCACCGGTCCCGCCGGCGACGGGGCAGGCGTGGGAGCCGGACGCTCGCCGTTGAGGAGCTTCAGCACCTTCTCGGTGTTGACCGAGTTGATCCCGGTGATCGTCAACCGACCGCCGGTGGAACCCGCTCCCAGAGTCCCGGAGGAGACGAGCTTTCCATCGGAGTAGATCGCCAGGCGATCCCCGCTCTTGTGCTTGAGTTCGGAGGCCAGACGTTGCGCCGCCTCCGAGGAGAGCGTCAACTCCATCACCGCCCCGTCCGGCGAGTCGGTGGTCCTCGCCGAGACCACTTCCTTGCTCGTCCACACCGCCCGCGGCGCGACGTACAGCACGCCGTTGTCCGTGCCCAGCGAGACTTTGTCGTAGTTGTTGATCGGCGTCGTGCTGGCGAGATGGAAATTGACCACGCCGCCTTTGGTCTCGCGAACGGAACGCGGTTCCGCCCGAGCCGATGCCACCATCGTGACACCGATGCTCACCATTCCTACCGCCGTTACCAACCCTGTCCGTCGCATCGTACAATCCTTTCCACTATAAGAATCCGACCCCTGCCGGCTGCAGGCAACCATCGCCCGCGCGCCGATCCTCCCAGATCCGTTCGCCGCCTCTGCGCCTATTTCCACCCGACGTCACGAAGGCGTCCCACTCCCGAATATGACTACAACCGTCCCCCTATTCTTCATAGCACATTCAGGCCGATAACGCAAGTCTTTTTACAACAAACGAGGCCCGCGGCTGCATGAATCCGACGAACGCCCCAATGCCTATCTGCCCGCACTACCGCGGAGAGATCCAGATCGTAAAGCCATTGTTCACATAAAGTTACGGCATTTTTCCGCAGCGACGCGTTGGGCCGCGCGGGCTTGACCCCCTCCGCAATGATACCCGGCCTTACCGGTTCCGGGCGCCGGTTAGGTCGCAAAACGACCCGCCCTGGTGAACAGATGACGTTCGGCGGGGATGGTTTGGGTGAGGTCGCAGAGGGTACGCCAAGCTTCAGCCGCACGATCTATCAGCCCCATGTTTTGCAGAGCCAAGGCGAGATTGGCGACGTAGTCGAGGTTCTGCGGCGCCTCTCTCACCGCGTGATCGAAGCGGTCCAGGGCGAGGGCGAACTGGTTCTTGTCCGCGAACATCAGGCCGAGTTGGTAGTGGAGATCGATCGACTGCGGGTCGATGCTCAAGGCCCGCTGGGCGACCTCGATGGCGGCCTCCGGGCGACCGGCCTCGCGTAGTGCGAAGGCGAGCTTGATGATCGCCTTGAGATACTGCGGGTTGATGGTGACCGCTTGGAGGAAGGACTCGATCGCCCCGCCCAGGTCGCCGTTGTGCCGCAGCAGCAAACCCAGCCGATAGTGCAAATCCGCGTGGTTGGGGTGTTCGCGGACCACCGCCCGAAGCCTGGCGATCTGCTGTTCCATGATCGCGGCGACTTCAGGGTCGCGCGGGCCGTCGGGCGCGCCGGCGACGGCCTCGGGCGACGCATAGCGCTTGGCTTGCTGGGCGGCGGAAACCTTAAGCTGCAGCCGCGCCATTTCACTGAACAGCAAGGTGCTGTTGGGCTCGATACCCGAGGCCATCTCCACGCTGGCTTGCGCGTCCTCCGTTTTGCCCATGGCCTGCTGGGCGACCGCCATGCCGACGTAGGCCGTCACAATCCGATCGTTGATTTCGATCGCGCGGCTGAACGCTTGGGCGGACTCGACATAGCATCCACGGCGGAGGTTCGCCGTTCCGACTTTGATCATCGCTTCGAGGTAATCGGGGTTCAGGGCGACGGCCTGGCCGTACGCCGAAAGCGCCGCATTCTCGTCGCCCGCCTTGGTGTGCAGATCACCCAGTCGGAGGTACTGGTCCGCGCACTCGGGACGCTGGGCGATCAACCCCTTCAGCGTCGCAAGGGCCTCATCGTATTTCCCGGCGCTGATCTGGGCGGCGACCAGATCGTCCTGCGCCTCCCAGTTGTCCGGGTCGACGGTGATGGCCGACTGGTATCGGCGGACGGCGTCTTCATGGCGTCCGGCCCGGCAGTAGAGATTCGCCAGGGTAATGGCCGCGTTGATGTCGCCCGGCTCGCAGAAACACAAATGTTCATAGTGGGCGATCGCCATCGCCACGTCGTCGCGCTTCAAGTAGATCGCGGCCAGCCGCTCGTGGGCGTTGCGGATGTTGGGCGCGATGTCCAGCGTCGATTCGTACGAGGTGATGGCCTCCTCGGTCTCGCCCAGCTTTTCCTGACAGAAGCCCAGGGCAAAGAACGTCGGTCCGTCTTCCGCGCCGCCATGTACGTATTCTTGCAGTTGGGCGACGGCGGCGCGGGTCTGCCCCAGTTCATCAAACGTGCACGCCAACCCGATCCGCGCTACGCGGTCCGTCGGTTCCAGCTTCAGGGTTTCGAGGAACTCCGTACGCGCCCGGCTGTACTGGCGGTCGGCCAGCATCCGCACCGCCAGTCGCCGATGGTGCTCGGCCCCCTCCGGGTCGCCCTCCACCGCGGCTTCGAGGTCTTTCGCGGAGGCCAGCCCGTCGTCATACAGAAGACTGCGAAACGCAGCCGCCAGTTCGGAGAGCAACCCTCGTCCCAGGATTTCCAGAAGATACGACATCGTCCCCTCGGAGTGCTACGAAGACAGCGCCGCAAGTGCCTGCTGGGCGGCTTCGTAGCGGTTGTTGATCGCCAGCGCACTGCGGTACGCGCTCCGCGCCCGCCCGACCTGGCCCTGGTCGCGATAAAGGTTCCCCAGAAGGTAGTACACGTCGGCGTACTCCGCGCCGGCGACGATGGCCTGCTCAAGGCGGGTCGTTGCGTCGGCGGTCCGATCGGTGTCACGATAGAGCTTTCCGAGCTCGATGAGCGCCCGAGTGAAGGTCGGGTCGATCTCCACGGCCCGTTCGTTTTCGCCGATGGCGTCGTCGCGCCGGCCTAGCCGGTCGAGCACCCGTCCGCAGTGGAAGTGGAGTTCCGCGTGCTCCGGCTGCCGCTCGAGGGCGACTTCCAAGGTCGAGAGCAGCATCGCAAAGACCCGCTCATCAACCTCGCCGGCGGGGATGGACAGGAAGGCGTCGACGAAATCGGGATCGACCTCGATCAACCGCGACAGCTCCTCGATGCCGCGGCGATCTTCACCGGGGTCGAGGTGGGCCATGACGGCGCGAACTCGTACGGCCAGCCCCTGTTGCTGCACGGCCTTCGCGGCCTCGGCCAGAAGCAGTCCCAGGCGGGCATCGTGCGGTCGGCGGGCCTGCGCCCGCTGTAGATACGACAGGGCTTCGCCGGCGGCGCCCCGAGCGCCGCAAGAGAGCGCCAGGCTGACGAGTGCCTCCACGTGCTCGCGGTTGATGGTTAGCGCCTGCGCGAAACGAAGCTCGGCCTCCTCGTACCTCTCCGTCGCCGCCAACATGGTGCCGAGCTGGTAGTGAAGCTCGGCGCACTCCGGATCGTCGCGGACCGCGGTCCGTAAGGCTTCAATCGCCGCACCCGCGTCGCCCGCGGCCCACAAACTCTGGGCGCGCCGGATACGGCTGACGGCATCGTCCGGGTCGTCCTCGACGAGCTTGCCCCATTGCTCGGCCGCTTCTGCGTTCCGCCCCTGACCGACCAGGCACGCGGCGATGTACGACGAAAGCGAACGGTCGGTTGAACCCAACTGCTGGGCCTTGGCGAACGCTCCCGCGGCTTCGTCGTACCGTCCCGCATTCATCAGGCAGATGCCGCGGCGGACCTGGTCAGCGGCCTGATAGCGCGACTTCAGCAACTCGATAAGTTCTTCCGGCGAGGGCTTGGGCGGGTAAGCTTCGTTCCGTGGAACAGCACCTTCGGGCATGGCTCGATCGCTCGATGGACGGACGGACCCCTTCACGCGGTAGTATATCGGTAGTTTGCTCCCCGCGGGTTATTAGACGTGCAGGGTGCAGCGGTGTGGGACCGACTTTCTAGTCGGTCTCCCCACCTGTTATCGGTCGGTGCCACCGAGTATCGCATCATGGAGCCGAGCACGTCCTCGTTCGGAAAACAACGTGCGCACGAATCGCATCGTGGCACGCGAACTGGGCGATGCGCGACTCGAACGCGCAACCTCCGCCTTGTAAGGGCGGCGATCGCCCGTGAGTTGTCGGTCGCTGGGCTGGTTCCGCGCAGCCGAAAAAAGATGATGCCGCATTCGGCGGGAAGCCCGAATCGAAAGGCAAGTTCGCCAAAATCTCGATCGAACGTCGCCAGGATGCGGCGCTCGGCCTGAGCGCGCGACAGTACTTCAACGTCACTGGCCCCGCGCATGATTTCCTTGACCCAAAGGACATCATGTCCCAGTTCACGCAAGGCGCGCACAACGGGTCCTGGAAAGTTTTCGTTCGCCAGAATTCGCATCGGTTTGCCTCACGCGGTCGGTACGGCATACACTTTTTCCGAGCTCAGTACGTCGCTCGCGTAGGCCAGGCATGCCTGAATGTCCTCCGCCGTCAAGTGGTCATATTGCTGCACGATCTGTTCCGCGTTGTATCCTCGCGCCAGCAGGTCGATCACCAGTTCAACGCTTATGCGCGTCCCCTTGATGACCGGCTTGCCCACGAGGATCTGTGGGTCCACCACAATTCGTTGTCGCCAATCCATATTCGACTCCTCGCCCGCATTCGGCTGGGTCCATTCTACCCGAATTCGGCGTCAGTTCGAGGGCAGTCTGACTTGACCGCCCACGGTCCGATCGCCTTACGATACACCTCCCCCGTCCCTCCGCGCCCAGCGGTGAGACGATCTCGTAAGGGCCAAGTTGTGTGCCGTTCGACAGCATCGCCACGAAGTCGGACCGCGGTTCCAATCCGTAAGGGATCGACGTGATTACGGCATAGCTGTTTGCAGGCAAGCCCGTATCGGTCTCGCCCGGTCGGTCATGACCCCGATCGAGGACGGTTGCGCCGCGTGATGCCCGGGGGTAGGCTCTGGTGCCCGCGCTGGCGTGAGGTTGACCCCGTGCGGGCGAGATTCTAGAATAGCCCCCTGTGTCGATGAGGTTTGACCGAAGGAGATGATATGGCCGGCGCTCACACAGTTGAGTTTACGGATGCGAATTTTGACGAGGCGGTCTTGCAAGCCGACCGCCCGGTACTTGTGGATTTTTGGGCGACGTGGTGCGCTCCTTGTAAGGCCCTGGCGCCGATCATTGATGACCTGGCGGCGGACTATGACGGCCGGGCGAAGGTCGGGAAGGTGGACACCGACGCCAACCGGGAGGTGTCCGTCCGATTCTCGGTCAGCGCCATCCCCACGGTGATCCTCTTCCATAAGGGCGAGATCGTCCAGAAGTTCGTGGGTTTGCGGGCGAAAAAGGATTTCCAAACGGCGCTCGACCGCCTCGCGGGTGCGGCGAAGTAAGGCGGAAACGCAGAAACGCAGAAAGACTCAAACGCAGAAAACAGAAACGGTCCTTCCTTCTTGCGTTTCAGCGTTTCTGCGTTTGAGTCTTTGATCCCTATGGTCGAAGCCGGTATCAGTCTTGAAGAGTTCATGGCCCAGCCGCCCGAGCCGCAGCGGCACGGCGGGTGCGGCAGTTGCGGTACGGGGAAGGCCGGGGCCTCGCAATGCGGCAACGGCCTCGAGAAAATCTACCCCACCACCGCCGTCCGCTTCGGGTTTATGCGCTACATCGGCGAGTTCACTCACACGGCGGACATGAAGTTCACGTGCGGGGCCAAGGTCGTGATCCAAACCCGCCGGGGCATCGAGATGGGCGAACAGGTCTCGCTCACCTGCAACGGTTGCGACAAGTCCGTCACCCGCGAACAGATGAAGGAATGGGTCCGGTCGTGCGGCGAAGATTCGTTCATCTTCGACGCCGGTCGAATTCTGCGCGAGGCCACCTCGGCCGACCTCGCCGAGAATGCGCGGATTCAACTCAGCGCCCGCGAAAAACGCAGGTTCTGCCAACAAGTCGCCGGGCACTACAAGCTGCCGCTGCGGGTGGTGGACTGTGAGACTCCCTTCGGCGGCGAGCGCATCCTCTTCTACTTCACGGCCGCCGAGCGCATCGACTTCCGGGCGATGGTCAAGGATTTGACCCATGAGTACCGGACGCGGATCGAGATGCGGCAGGTCGGGGCGAGGGACGAGGCCCGTCTCCTGGGCGATTACGAAACCTGCGGGCGAGAGGTTTGTTGTAAGGTGTTTCTCAAGACGCTCCGGCCGATCAGTATGCGGATGGCCAAACTGCAAAAGGCCACCCTCGATCCCTCGCAGGTTTCCGGTCGGTGCGGCCGGCTCAAGTGCTGCCTGCGGTACGAGCACATGGGATACGAGGAGCTCGACAAGAAGCTGCCCCGTGCGGGGCTGCGCATCCGCACGAACCACGGCGAAGGCGTCATCGTCAATCGGCAAGTGCTCACCCAGTTGGTGCAAATCCGTCTGGACGACGGCACGCTCTTGACGGTGGTGGCGGAAGACATCACGGAAGTGGGTGTCGAGGCGCCGCCCGCGCCGCCGGAGGGTGGGACGGCGCCGCCGCGCGGACCGCGGACGAGACCCGCTCCACGCCCGCCTGGCGCGGCTCGAATACCGCTGCGATCTTTGGCGGACCCGCCAAGCTCGCCGCCTCAGCCCGCTTCCCGGCCGAGTGAAGGTAGTCCGGCTCGTGCATCGCCCGTCGGGCCTGAGGCGCCGACCGATGACGCGCGGACGGGAGGCGCAGGACCGCCCGGTGGTCGCCGCCGCCGGCGCGGCCGTCGGCGCGGTCGACGACACGGGCCGGGAGCGGAGGGTTCCAGCCCGCCCGGCGGACCTCCGCCGGTCAACCCGTAGAGCCTTCCAAGGTGGGAAATCGCCGGCCGACGTTCCTATGGTGGACGCACCCTCGAAATCGTTGGAGACTCTGGTCGAGCACGTGGGCCGCTACCCTGCGGAAGCGTTCCTCTTCCTTCGTGAGGGACTCGGCTACGCCGCAGAACGTGTCCACGGGCCGGAGACCGACGCCCACCGATTGCTGTATCAGTATCTGACGGAGAACAACGTGGATTGGAGCGACCTCGTCGCCCAATATCACACCGGCCTACTCCCGGAGCCCGTGGCTCAAGCCATCGAAGCGGCCGGCGGGTGCGACAAACTGAATCGGCACATCAGCGGACGCGACCTTTGCTGGGGGCTCCGCGAGTTCGCCCTCACGCGGTGGGGGATGCTCGCCCGCGTGGTCCTCGAATCCTGGAACATCAAATCCACGGCCGATTTCGGGCGCATCGTCTTTGGGTTCATTGACCTGGACATGATGCGAAAACAGCCCGAGGACCGTGTTGAAGACTTCGATGAGGTCTACGACTTCCGCGAGGCCTTTGACCGGACCTTCGGCGACGACGGGAAGCACGACGGTAGCGAGACTGGCGCGTAGGGTGCATCCCGTTGGGGGCGGCGAAAGTGCCCAGGAGTGTCATTCTGAGCGCAGCGAGCTGTCATTCTGAGCGCAGCGAAGAATCTTCCGCCGGGTTGGGATGCTTCGCTTCGCTGATTCTTCGCTGCGCTCAGAATGACTTAGAAACCGTCTCGCCGCCACCTTTTTGGGGATTTACCCGGACGCGTAAACCGCCCGCCTCGACGCTTGTGGGAATCCCCGGGGGCCGTTAGAATGTCCGTCGGCGGAGTCAACTGACGTTCTCGGGCTGGAGAGTAAGTATGGCCTCATCGCTGCGGCGTTCCGCGGAACAGATTGATCCATTGCTCAAGGGCCTGCTCGTGCTGGCTCGTACCGTCGAAGAAGTGCTGGAAGTTCGTGCGGTGCGGGCGGGTATCGGCCAGCCCATGGGCCGGTCGAACGTACAAGTCCTCTGCCTGCTGGCTCATCGCGGCGGTCACACGGGGAGTCAGGTCGCTCGTTTTCTAGGCGTCAGCAAACCCAGGGTCAGTCAGATGATCGACGCGATGGCCCATGACGGCATGGTGGTCCGTCGACGTTCGGAGGGTGACCGGCGCGAGGTCTTGTTGGAGCTAACCAAGCGGGGACGACTGAGCGCTGGGGCTGTCCAACGGGAGCAGCGTCACCGGCTGCGCATGGCCCTTCGCCTGGTGCGACAACCGGACGTCGCCCGCTGGGCGGATACGCTCCACGAGATCGCGGGGGTCCTGGCCCGGGGCGATCGCGTGTGCGAGGAGTTTTGTCTTCAATGCGGCGCGCACGCCGACGCCACATGCGTTCGGACCGGCGGCGATGCGAAGTGCCTGTATCTGCGGCACATGCCCTCCCGCGGTCCGGCCCACAGACCGCGCAAGAGCCGCTCGAAAAAACCTGTTTCCTAGATCGTTACCTGTCCAACTGACTCGGCGCCCGGCCTATCCTGTGGACCATGGCGGATCCGAGTCCGCGCGCTACGCGTGGTGACCAACGTGCGGCAAGGGGATCTTTGCGCCCGGCCGCCATCATTCTGGGCGAGAAGATCGACAACGGGCCGGAAGGCAGCTAGGCCGTAAAGTGCAAACGCTGTTTATCAACAAAGGCTGTAGATTTGCATGTACCTGAACGCTCCAACGATGGAGTCGAATAGACAAATCGTGAAAAAAACGCTTGCAGTCGGCCGCTCCCGGATGTATCATCGCGCCCGGTAAGTGATTGAACTTAAATCATCTCCCCAATGGGTGTTTGACAAAAGGGGCGGACGCGGTGGAGTACGGCACGCCGGCCAAAACGGGGACACGTGACGAAGAGCCCAACGATGTTGGGCCTCTTCGTGACAGGGGGGTTCGTGATTGCGCCCGCTTCCATGCGGACGTAGCGGCGCGAGCGCGCATGGCCGACGAGGTCGATGTACATAGGGTGCGTTCTCCGAACGCACCAGCGGAAAGAAAGGTGTGTGCCTTCTAGGTTCCCGGAGATTCCAGGGGAGCGACGGGGGCAATTACGTTTCGAGCGCCGTTCGTCCCTTCCGCGCGTGAGGCACGTGCGGCGGCGAAGACGTTCGCAGTACAACGGTAGGGAGAGCATTCCAAGGAGACAGTTATGACCACACAGACAACAGCGCCGCAGTGTATGTCCAATCTACGACACCAATACCTTACGGGGCACAGAATCCTCTTGATGATCGTGGCCGGGGTGGGGTTATCTCTAGCGCTTCCGGGCCCGCCGGCTTGGGGTGAGCCTTATTGTCCGCTGCCTGCGGTCAACCCGTGGTGCGCCCCGCGGCAGCCGTTCGATTGTTTCGTCACGGCCGCTAACGAAACCTGCCTTCCACGGGAAATCAGGTTTCCTTCGCCTGGAGCGACACCAGAAATTTTGCTCTGCGATTGCTTCAGCGACGTTCCCGGTTGTGGGCCGGTGGACATCAAGCCCAATCCCATTCCGCCGGGCGGCTACACGGTGTCGTGTCCCGGCCCGTGCCCGCCCGGGCAGGTGTGCGAACTGCACTTCAACGGTATTTCGCAAGGGGTGAGTTCCATCGACTCATCCCAGATTCCGCCGGGCGCGATCGTGTCGTGCGGCTGTGAGGTTCCGCCACCACCTCCTGTCTGCCCACTCGGCAACTCTTGGTGCGCGGGCCTGCAGTTGATAGATTGCACCACGACGGGCGCGGTCGAAACCTGCCTTCCACGGGAAGTCACCGTCGATCCCTCGGGCACAGGGCAGCCGATCGTCAGGGTGTGCGATTGCTTTAGCGACGTTGCGGCTTGTGGGCCGGTGAGCATCACTCCGAATGTGATCGATTACACGATCTCGTGTCCAGGGTCATGTCCGATCCCGCAGACGTGCTACTTGCACTTCGACGGTGTCTCGCAGGGGGTGAGTTCCATCGGCTCGTCGCAGATTCTGCCGGGCACGGCGGTTACGTGCGCCTGTGCCGAGCTGGGGCCCGCTCTCTGCCCGCCCGCCGTTTCGGAGTGCATCGCTCTGCAATCGAGAGATTGCCTGGACACAACGGGCCAATGTCTGCCAAAGGTGATCCGGCACAACCTTCCCCCTGCGCTGTCCTTCTTCCCTCCGGAGGGCACGGATTTGTTGACGTCGACGACCGGGCATGTGGAAGTCATTAGCCCCCTCGGTGAACCCATGATGTACTACATCAGGGAGTCGCCGCCGAACACGACGGAAGTCATCCGCGAGAGTCCAGCCGACGTCGGCGGACATCGCGAGATCGAGATGGAGCTCGTCGCGATGGAGCTCGTCGGCGTGGGCGGAGGCGGGGGCGGCGGCGGGGGTGCAGTGCAAATCCGCGAAAGCCCGACAAGGGCGAGCCACGGCAGGGTCGTCGGAGCGGAGAACACGGAAACGGACTACCCGGCCGACAGCTTCTTTGACCTCTTTGTGGAGATCGATATCCCCGATCTTGAGGTCCACGGGCTATACAACATGGCCCCGATTCATTTGGATGCGCACGGGATTACAGCCGTTCCGCCGCTGGGCAGCAGCTTCAAGACGCCACCAGGATGGCTGGGGGTCGAGTTGTACGATGCCTACGGATACCCGACCGGTTATGTAATCCGGGAGGTCGAGCACAATCCTCCCCCACCGGCCGGCACGCCCGAGTGGGAGGTGATCCAGTGCGCGTGCATGAACCCCGGCGACTGCCATGTGACACGTGAGCTTAGTGCGGATCCCACTTGTGTGGGCGGCTGCCCGGAACCACCGCCAACGCAGGTCTGCACCGAGTTCATCACTACGGGGCAGGACTTCGTGGATTACACCTGCGAATGCGCGGGACCGGTGCGCGACCACGTGGTCTGCGAGCCGCAGGACGTAGGCAACACACATCCGAACGTCTACTGGTACGATGTGACCACCTCGTGGGTCACGTGCGACTTCCACGTTCTGGTACTCGACCCCACCCTCGCCAACTACACGAACGGGACGATTATTCCGTGGCCGGGCGACACGTGGGTATTCAGCGTGCATCAGGTCGGCACGGAAACGTGGGCCAGTTGGGGGACGCCGGACTGCGCAGAGCCGATCAACGCCCCGGCCACGCATCGCTTCCAGTTCAACCACAACGGCCTAAGCGACTGGAGTGGTTGGCGGACGACCTATAAAGGGGACAATAACCCATACGATCCGTACACGATCGATATGTCGCAGAATCACGCCGCCGAACCGGACGGCTACGGCTACCGTGTCCACGTGCCGCAGCCGCCGCTGGAGGCGTGCTGCTTCGCGGATGGGCACTGCGAGATGCGCGTCGCTGCCGACTGCCTCTTGATCGACGGCACTCCGAAGGGACCGGGTACGTTGTGCCTGGGCGACAACAGCGGCAACGGAATCGACGACGCCTGCGAGATTCTGGATAAAGTCGTCTGTCAGCCGCAGGGCGGACTCAACCCGTCCCATCCGTCTACCTACTGGTATGACGTGACGCCGAGCGGGTTTGGACGTTGCGACTTCCACGTCCGCGTCTATGACCCGAATCCCGGCGACTACGCCAACTGGAGCATGAACCCCTACCCATGGCCGGCAGGGTCCTGGGCGTTTCTCGTCCATCAGGTCGGTGCAGAGTGGTGGGCTTCATGGTGGGATACCGACCCGAACTGCTCGCACGCGTTCTTCGTTAAGACGCGGTTCCAGTTCGACAACTCCAACGCGAGCACCTGGGGTGACTGGACCACCACGATCTCCAATACCTCCGATCCGTATGACGATATCGTCGATCGCTCGGCCAACCATCCCGCCGAACAGGATGGGTACGGCTACCGCGTCCACGTACCGCTGCCGCCGGGAGCGGCGACGCAAGCATGCTGCCTGCCGAAAGGCACGTGCGTCGACGTGGAGTACAACAAGTGCGTGGCCTTGGGGGGCGATCCACAGGGACCCGGAACGACGTGCATGAGCCCGTCCGTTGTGTGCATGCCGCTGAAGTGGGTGCAACCGCCGACGTACAATGTGGCGGGGCCGGGGGGGCAGTGCTTCTGGGGCTGGAATGAGCACTCGCACTATCAGAGTCCTGGCTGTGCGATTGTCGCCGACGACTGGGCATGTAGTACTAACCAGCCGATCACCGACATCCACTGGTGGGGCTCGTACCAGGAATGGACGACGCAGTCGCCGCCGCCGTTCGGCCCCGGGTTCCCGGATTTGTTCCACATCGGGATTTGGACGGACGTGCCGGTGGCTCCGCCGAGCGGCGAAACGTGCTGCTACTGCTGGAACCCGCCAATGGTCCTGCCCCCGACGACGTGCTCGCCGAATCCCCGCGATCAGGCTGAGTGTGATCTGTGGGGCGGCGGTCAGTATCAGCAATGCACCTATTTCGCAGACTCGCGATGTATGGGAGATCATTGCGAGACCATTCAACCACTCCCCTACAGCCATCCCGGCAAAATGATCTGGGAGTCGATCGTGCCGCGTATGCAATTGAATGAGCGGTATGTCGGATGCGACGAGTATCCGGGTCAGCCGCTGGACACCTGCTTCCGGTACGATTTCGACATTCCAGAGTCGCAGTGGTTCTATCAAGCCCCGTCCACCGATCCAACGATCTACTGGATCAGCATCTCGGCGTTCTATATGGGTCCGCCGGCGCAGCCCTTCATTTGGGGCTGGAAGACCCGCGAGCACTTCTTCAACGACGACGCGGTGCGCATCTTTGCGCCGAATCCGCCGACGATCGGCTCGGAGTTTATCGAGGGCACTCCGATCGAGACACCGGACGGCGAGTCCTGGGACATGGCCTTCGTGCTGACCAGCGCGTCGCCTGGGGCGAGCAAATGGGATCAGTGGCCGAATCCCGATCTGCCCGGTCTGCACGCCCACGACGGCATTACCCTGGCGGACAACTGGGAGTGCCAGGGCGGAATGGTCACGGACTTCCACTGGTGGGGCAACTATGAACTCGACCAGTTCGGGAATGAAATCCGTGGCGATGGGATTCAGTGCATCAACATCAGCATCCACAGGAACCGGCCCGACGTGCCCTGGTGCGTGCCGCAGGACCCCGAACTGTGGGGCGTCTGCGCGCCGTTCGACGCGCTGCACGAGCGCGACACGGGCTTGGTGAATAGCGAAGGAAGCAAGATCTACCTGTACGACTTCTACTTCGGGCCGGGATTCGAGCAGGTGCAAGGTGAGATTTACTGGCTCAACCTGGAGGCGTTCCCGGTCAACGCGGCGAATCCCGCGCTGTGGCGGTGGCAAGAGAACAGCCGCGACGAGACGCCTCGACTCTGTCCCGCCGCCGAACGTACGCTGTCGCAGGCGTGGCACACGATCGTGTGGGGAATGCCTCCGTTGTTCCGGTACAGTGAGATGGCCTTCCGCGTCACCTCGACGCCGTATCCGCCGGGACCGGATCCATCGGGGATCGCCAAGAACCGCTACCTGACGATGGTCGTGCCACCGGTGCCGACGCCGCCGGAGCCGCTGACGGCGCTGCGCGTGACGCTCGTCGACCTGCAGCATCCGATTCCGGCGAACGTGCCCCAGAATCCGCCGAAGAACTTCACCACCTTCGACACGAGGGTGAACGGCGTGTGCGTCGGCGGCAGCTACGCGGGGCACCACTGCGACACCGACGCGGACTGCAGGTTGTGCGCGGGCGGCAGTAATGCCGGCCGGGTCTGCACGGTCCTTGCGGATTGTCCGGGCGGGAGTTGTCCGGCGGGGGGCACGTGCTCCAGCTTGGCCGCCTGCACGGCCGCGGGCGAGATGAACGGGTGCGCCCGCTGGGTCGGCAACCCTGGAACGTTCCTCGAAGCCCAGGACTTCCCCTTGGGGGCGAACTTCCGGGGGGCTCGACTCCAGTGCACGCCCTACTACGACGATTGGGGTAGTGAAGGGGTGTTCCATGTGACCGGGGCGGAGATCGTTCCCAGCTCGACGTACGAGGTGGTCAGCTTCGCCGCGAACTGCGCGGGCAATGAGGACACGTGTGCGGACGTGTCGCTGCCGTTACGCCTCGAGACGGTGCGGTGGGGGGACATTGCGTTCCCGTGGAATCCGCCGGTTCTCTCGACGCAGCCCGACGGGCTCGACGTGACCGGGTTGGTCAATAAGTTCAAGAACGTGCTCGGCGCTCCGATCAAACCGATCGCGCAACTGCAGACGAACCTGCCGGAACTCAACGCGGACATCAATGCGTTGGACATTGTGGCGTGCGTAAACGCGTTCAAGGGCTTCGCCTATTCGTTCGGCGGTCCATGTCCGTGCCCGTCGCTGGTGGTCTGCGGGGCTACCGCGTGTCCGGAAGGTGGGGACAAATGCACCGGCTCGGGGCTTCCCGGCCTTGGCGCCGAATCCATGTGCGTGAAGACGTGCACCGGCGGCGACAACCCCGGCGCTCCGTGCATCAACGACGGGCACTGTAAGGGCACGCCGCCCACGCCAAACGGCATCTGCGGCAATCCGTTCTGCCGTGACCGTTGCGGACGGTGCACGCCGCCGTAGCGAACGTTAGGCGGGGAAGGAGGCTAGGCCTAGGCGGGGACAGAGGTTGAGCGCGTTCGGGGGGGGCGGGTGGTGCCGACACCCGCCCCTCCTTCTGCGCCCATTGGGTCCTTCGGCGACCCCCACGATGGTACCGGCCGTCGCGTCGCGACGCCGCGCACCCGGCGCCGTCCCCCCCCCCCGCATTTCCCGCAACCGCCGCCGGACGTCGCCGGCGGCGTGGCACGCACCTTGCTACGGAGTCCTGGAGACGGCGGGGAGGGATGAACGGCGCTTGACGCCGCGCATTCCGTCGCTGGATGCCATCGCGCTGGCGATGGCCGGCTACGCATTCGCTGTAAGGTCGATGAGAACGACACAGGAGTTCACCCTTTCGGAGCAAAACCTATGTTAGACAAGAAGGCGGACCTCGCGGGACCCGGGATCGGCGACTACACTGAGCTGGAGAAAGTCCTGCCACGGGACTACAGTTCAGCGCTTACACCGAAGGAGACACAAAAAGCGATCCTGGCGGCCAAGCAGTACATAGAGGAGAACCTCTGCAAGGAACTGAACCTGATGATGGTGACGGTTCCGCTGATCGTGGACGTGGAGAGCGGGGTCAACGATCTGCTGGATCGTGACGGATCGCGGACGCCGATCCAGTTTCACATCTCCAACGATCGGGACAAACATCCCGTCGACGCTCAGGTGGTACAGGCGGCGACGAAATGGAAGAGGGCGGCGCTGAAGCAGTTCGGCATGAAGCCCGGCGAAGGGCTGTGCACCGACATGCGGGCGGTACGCAAGGACTACTTCCTCGATCACGATCACAGCGCGTACGTGGACCAGTGGGACTGGGAGCTGGCCATCACGGAGAAGGAGCGAAACCTGCGATTCCTGACCGAGGTCGTGCAAAAGATATGGAAAGTCATCAAGGGCGCCGATACGCACGTCCAGCGGCTGTTCCCAAAACTCAAGTCGGACAAATACCCCAATCTTCCCGAACAGCTCACCTTCCTCCATGCGGAGGAGATTCTTGATCGCTACCCGGACCTGCCCCGCAAGGCGCGGGAGACGGCGATTCTGCAGGACCATCCGGCCGTTTTCATTTACGGGATCGGCTGGCGGCTCAAAGACGGGTATCCGCACGAGATGAGGGCATCCGACTACGACGACTGGATCACGGAGACGGTCTCGGCGGACGGACGACCGATGCATGGACTCAACGGGGATATCCTGGTGTGGAACCCCGTGACCAAGCGGCGTCACGAGCTTACTTCGATGGGGGTTCGGGTCAATGCGCAATCGTTGCGCCAGCAGCTCGAGATGTGCCACCAGATGGACTTCCTGAAGCTCCCCTACCATCAAGCGATTACCCGGAATGAGGTTCCGCTCAGTATCGGCGGCGGCATCGGTCAGTCTCGCACCTACATGCTGCTTCTCCGGAAAGCGCACCTTGGCGAAGTGAGCGTCACCGTTTGGCCCAAGGTGCTTAAGGACATGTGCCGGGGCAAGAACATCCACGTGCTTGAGTAATGGACCGACGGATGCCGGCGAATCCGCCGCCCAGGAGTCAGGGCATGACGACCCTCGTTGCGAACCCACCGGCTTTGTCGGCCGACCGTGCGGCATCGGCTCGCCGGCAAGTCCTTGTGGGCGCGGTGCTGGTCCAACTGATTCTCGGAACGGTCTACGGGTACAGTGTTTTCTGGCAACCCCTGGAGAGCGAACTTTGGCCGATCGTCCTCACTGAGGAACAGGTCGCATCCCTTCAGGCGGCGGAAAAGTCGCCTCCCGCCGGCGCGGTGATCGTGGCCGACAGCGCCGCAGCGGCAAGAGAGCGAGAGGCCCGCCTCGGCTACCTGAAGTACTCTTTTTCCCTCTGCCTACTGTCCTTCGCCGCCGCGATGCTGTTTGCGGGGCGTCTCCAGGACGTCCGAGGCCCACGGTTCACCGCATTGTTGGGCGGCGTGATCCTCTCCGCCGGGTTCCTCGTAGCCGGAGAGATGGATCATGCGGTCACGTTGTACTTGTGCCATGCGGCGGTCATCGGCCTTGGCGTGACGGCGGTGCTTGCAGCCCTTGAACTGGCGCCGATCGGGCCGGATCGTCGTCAGTCTCCGATCGTACGATCCATTCCCTACGGCATCATGACCGCGGCGATCGTGGCGGGCATCGCTCTCGGCGAGCGATACGTTTCCCACGATGTGCACGGTCGGTTGCTCTTGCTTTGGGGAACGATCGGCGTACTCGCCGGTGTGGGCATCGGGTTCGCCTACGTTTGCCCCATCGCCGTGCTGGTCAAGTGGTTTCCCACACACAAGGGTTTGATGTCGGGCATTGCGGTTGCGGGATTTGGGCTGGGCGCGTACGTCTTCTCGCAGAAAGGTTCCCTGGGGGCGGTGGGGTTCATTGAGGCCCACGGGATCAAAACATTTTTCACCGTACACGGACTGGTTTGCCTCGTCGTCGTGACGCTCGGCGCCCTGCTGCTCCGCAATCCGCCGGTCACCGACCGCGCTCCGGCCTCGCGGATCGGACCCACCGCGGAACCAGCCGACGCGACATGGCGGGAACTGCTCCGGTCGCGGCGCTTCTACCTGATCTGGATGATGTTTTTCAGCGGGGCCATGGCTGGTCTCATGGTGATCGGCATTCTGAAGCCCTTTGCGGGCAATCAGCTTGTCGCCGCCGCGGTGAGAGGCGCGAGCGGACTGACCGACACGATGCGAAATGAGCTCCTGCTGCAGGGCGCGGCGGCGGTCGGGGTGCTTGCTCTATTCAACGCCGCGGGCCGGGTCGTGTGGGGATTGGTCTCCGACCGGGTCGGACGTGTGACCGCGATGGCGCTGATGTTCGCCTTGCAGGCGATCACCCTGTTGCTCCTCGGAACTCTGGAAACCAAACTGCAGCTCACGATCGGAGCGGCCTGCGTGGGCTTTAACTTCGGCGGGAACTTCGCGCTCTTTCCCTCTCTCACGGCTGATCTGTTCGGGGCCAAGAACTTCGGCGCCAATTACGCGTGGGTGTTCACGTCGTACGGGGTCGCGGGCGTGATCGGGGTCTGGGTCGGCAATGTGGCGCAGCGTATGACCGGCAGCTACTTCGCGGCGTTCGCGGCCGCCGCCGCGCTGTGCGTTTTCTCCGCGGTTCTTGCCGTAACGCTTCGCCCGCGCCGAGCGGCGATGCGTTGACATGAACCAACCGACCACCGGGCGCTCGATCATCAGCCACGGGCTTCGCGTCCGCCCGTACAACGCCCGACACGCGTAGCAACTCCGCCCCAAGCCCTTCCATTCGCGTAGTTGCGCGAAACGCCTTATAGTGACATGGCACGCAGTATGCGGGGGAAAGTAGACAGCGGTCTGCCGTGATACCGGACGCACCGTCGGCGTGGCCCCTGTGGCGGGGAGAGAGGCGAATCGTAGGCTCTGATCCGACCCGCATGGTCGGAACGCCGTAACGCGGGCGCCTGCCGTGATCGGACCGAGGGAATCGCCAACTGCGGCGTGGTTGGATGGGATCGCTATGACTCCTCCGCTCGTCTCAACGGACCACGCTGCTCGCGTGGCCGAGAAGCGTCCACCGGCACCCGAGCGAGCCGACGTACGGATAGCGGTTGCCTGTCCGTTTCCGTTCGACGTGCTCGCGGTAGGGGGGGAACTCAAGAACACGATCTGTGTCGGGCAGGGAGCGTTGGCGGTTCTCAGCGGTTGGCAGGGCGACCTGAGTCAGATCGATTGCTACCGGCACTTTGTTGACTCCGTCAGTCGTGCGGCGGACCGTCTTGGTCGTCGGCCGGTCGTGATCGGTCACGACCTCCATCCGGCCTACCTATCCACCGTTCACGCCCGTCGACTCGCCCCACCGAAGGTTGCGGTTCAACACCACCATGCGCATGCCGTCAGTTGCGCCGTAGACGCCGAGATGACATTGCCGGTCATTGGAATCGTATGCGACGGGACGGGTTACGGAACCGACGGAGCGATCTGGGGCGGCGAGGTGCTGTTGTGCAACGCCCGATCCTTCCGACGACTGGCCCACTTAGAGTACTTCCCTTTGCCGGGTGGGGACGCCGCAGCGCGCTGGGCGTGGCGGCCGGCGATGTCCGTGGTGCGACTCGCGCTGCCCGACAGCTACACGACGATAGAGCCGCCGGCGTTCCGAGCCGTAAATGCGAAGGAACGAGCGCTGATTGACCGGCAACTGGACGCCGGGCTGAACTCGCCGAGCACCTCCAGCCTCGGGCGGCTCTTTGACGCCGTGGCGTTCTTGACGGGCGTGTGCGCTCAAAACGAACAGGAAAGTCAAGCCGCCCGCGCGCTGCAAGCGGCGTCCACGGACGAGCGTGTCAAACCGTATCCATTCGCTCTGATCGATGATTCGGAGGGCGTCCGACTCGATTGGCGGCCCATGATCCGGTCGATCGTTGCGGACGTTCAAGCCGATGTGTGCGTGGGTTGGATCGCCGCGCGGTTTCACGAGACGGTCGCGGCCATGTTCGCGGCGGCTGCGCTGCGGGCCGTGCGGGAAACGGGGGTGGAGCGAGTCGTGCTTTCCGGGGGATGTTTTGTCAATGAGCGATTGCGCGAAGGGGTACGCAGTCGGTTGGAGGACCGCGGGCTTCAGGTGGGCGTGCACCGCCGTGTTTCAGCGGGTGACGCGGGGCTCTCGTTGGGACAAGCCGTGGTGGCGTCCGCCACGGCGGCGGGGCAGGAGTGAGCCATGTGTCTGGCCGTTCCAGGCAGGATCATCGAGACGCGCCACCAGCGGGCACTCGTCGACTTCCAGGGCAATCGTATGGAAGTGTGCACCGTCCTGACGCCGGATGCGGACGTGCATGATTGGGTACTCGTCCATGCCGGTTTTGCGATTGCCAAGATCGAAGCGTCCGCGGCCGCGGAAACGTGGTCGTACCTGCGAGCGATGGCGCTGGACGACCAGGCGGATGCCCTTCGTGAGACGGAGACGGGCGATGCCTGACGCGACTACGGCGCTGGTCAACGAACTTCACCGGCTGGCGCGAGCCATCGGGCGGCCGCTGCAAGTGATGGAAGTGTGCGGCACGCACACGGTTGCGGTCTTTCGCAACGGTTTGCGTTCGCTGCTTCCGGAGAGTCTACGATTGGTCAGCGGTCCGGGCTGCCCGGTTTGTGTGACGGCGCAGCGGCACATTGATGCGGCCGTGCAGCTCAGCCGCCTACCCGACGTCCTCATCGCCACCTACGGCGACATGGTCCGCGTGCCGGGTCGGTTGGGCAGTCTCGAGCGGCAGCGCGCCCTCGGCGCCGACGTGCGCGTCGTGAATTCCACGCTGTCGGCGGTGCATCTAGCGGAGAAGTTCCCGGACAGACAGGTCGTTTTCCTCGCCGTGGGATTTGAGACGACAGCGCCGGCCACGGCGGCGGCGCTGATCGAGGCCCAGCGAAAGGGCATTGAGAACTTCACCGTGCTCGCTACCCATAAACTGGTCGTCCCGGCGATGTTGGCGTTGCTCGAAGGCGGCGACGTGCCGCTCGACGGGTTCCTATGTCCGGGGCATGTGAGCGTCATTATCGGGTCTGAGGCGTATCGGCCGGTCGTCGAGCGCTACCACATCCCGTGTACGGTGGCGGGATTCGAGCCGGTGGGGATTTTGACGGCCTTGGCGTCATTGCTCGGCCAGATTCACCGCGGCGAAGCGCGGGTCGAGAACGCCTACGATGCGGCCGTCACTCCGCTGGGGAACGCGGTCGCACAACGTCTGATGGACGAAGTGTTCTGCGTCTCCGACACCCCCTGGCGTGCGCTCGGCGTGATCCGCGACAGCGGGCTGGAGCTTCGTCCGGCTTACCAAACCTTCGACGCCCTCAAACGGTTCGGAATCCAAGTCGGGGAGGATGTGGACGACCCCGCCTGTCGTTGCGGCGAGATCATCCAGGGTAAGATCATGCCGGATGAGTGCCCGCTCTTTGGCGCCCCGTGTACGCCGCTCGACCCTCTGGGGCCGTGCATGGTCAGCAGTGAGGGTACGTGCAGCGCCTGGTTCAAGTACGGGCGACGGAAAGTTCAAAGTTCAAAGTTCGAAACCTCAAGTGCCGTTTTTGAACTTCGAACTTTGAACTTCGCACTTTAATCGTGGGAGCGTGAATTGTGAGCTTCTCGGTCTTGCCGCAAGCGGTTGAACCGTGCATCGTCCGGGCGCATGGCGGCGGCGGCGAGATGATGGGTCGCCTGATCCGCGAGCACATCCTCGCCGCCCTCGGCAATCCGACGCTCGACGAACTGACGGACGGCGCCGTGCTCTCCGTCGACGCGCCGGAGATCGTCCTGACGACCGACTCCTTTGTGGTGCAGCCGCTCGAATTCCCAGGCGGTGATATCGGGCGACTCGCGGTCTGCGGCACGGTCAACGACCTCGCGGTCATGGGCGGAAAACCTCTCGGACTGAGCCTGGCGTTGATCGTCGAGGAGGGTTTCGAGCTTGGCTCGTTGGACCGCATCCTGCGGTCGATCGCCGTAGCGGCGGGCGAGGCCGCGGTCGAGATTGTGACCGGCGACACGAAGGTGATCGAACGGAGCGGCGGCGGCGGGCTGTTCATCACCACGGCCGGGGTCGCGGCTCGGGATCGGCGAGCCGATCCCAGTTTCTCGCGCATTCGAGCAGGCGACGCCGTGCTCGTGAATGGAACCCTGGGCGACCACGGGATGGCGGTGATGTCGGTTCGCAACGGTCTGGAGTTCGACACGGATATCGTTTCCGACGCGGCGCCGCTCAACGGCTTGATCTTCGAGCTGATCGACGCCGGCGTCGACATCCGCTTCATGCGCGACGCGACGCGCGGAGGTCTGGCGGGCGTCCTGGCGGACATCACCGAGCGAACCGGGCTGGGGATCGAGATCGACGATACGCGGATTCCACGGAATCCCACGACCCACGCCGCGGCGGAGATGTTGGGGTTTGACTTGTTGAGCGTCGCGAACGAGGGTAAGGTCGTGCTGGTCGTCGCGGCGGACGCGGCGAGGCGTTGTTTATCGGTCATGCGGAAACATCGTTACGGCGTTTACGGTGCGTGCATCGGCCGTCTGGTTCCCGCGGACATTCCGCTGGTGGAACTGGTCACTGGTGCCGGCGGGCGACGCATCGTCCAGCGGCCCTACGGCGAGGAGTTGCCGCGCATCTGCTGAGGGGGCTGCGCGCGCGCAAGAGAGGGATCAATCATGGCTGGCGAACGAATTGTGGTCATCGACGATGACCCGGATGTGCGAGAAGCGTTGACTCTGATGCTCGAGCCGGCCGGTTACCGGCTCACATGCTGCGCGACAGGTCCCGAAGGCATGACGGCGATCGGGCGCGATCAACCCGACCTGATCCTGTTGGACATCATGTTGGCTTCGCCCTCGGAGGGATTTCACCTCGCCTACGAACTGCGGAAGGATGAAGAACTTTCTTGCATTCCGATCATCATGATCTCGTCCATCGGGCAGACCATGGGGATCGACTACGCCAAGGAAGTGGGCAGCGAATACGTGCCCGCGGAACGGTTCTTGAACAAGCCGCTGACCACGGAGATGGTGATCACGACGGTCCGAGAGACGCTCGCGGGTCGATCCGGACTCCGCGGACCCTGAGCGCGTCGGTGGAGCATGACCGCCGAACTCGAACTTCGTCGACTCTTTCTCCCGCACGGGGAATTCCGCGTCCAGGTTCTGCTGGCCATAGTGCGTCACCACTGGTTCATCCGCTTGCGGTGGATGATGGCGACGGCGGTGCTGCTCTTGCTGTTGGTGGAACGATTCTGCTCGCCCCAGTTTCGGCGTCCCGTGGGGTTGATGACCTGCCTCGGGGTACTGGCGGGTATCAATGTCGTGTGGACGCTCGTGTCTCAACGGTTGCTCGGGCACTTGAACGCCGGGGGAATGCCGCCATCGTGGGTGATCCGGCGTGTCGTCCAGTTTGCCAACGCGCAAATGACCGTGGATTTGCTGCTCCTGACGGTCATCCTGCGTTACTCGGGCGGGGTCGAAAACCCGATGTCGGTGTTCTACCTCTTTCACACGTTGATCGCGGCCTTGCTGTTGCGACCGCTGAACGCCCTGTGGCAGGGAGGCTGGGCGTTGGTTCTGTTCGGAACGTTGGGCCTCGGTGAATGCCTGGGGTGGATCGCTCCGCATTACCCGTTCGTGGCGCCGGTCGCCGGAGCTGCGTTGTACGCCAACTGGGTGTATGTGCTGGCCGGGATCGGAGTGCTCGGGGCGGGCATCTTCGGGACGCTGTACTTCACCCTGCAAATCTCCTCGCGGCTCGATGAACAGGAGTACGAGCTGGAACGAAACCGGGACGCCGTCGAGTTGCTGCAGCAGCGTCGGTCGCGGTTCATGCAGACCTCGGCCCATCAGCTCAAGAGCCCGCTGACGGGGATCGAGATGCTGGCGGGGATGATCCGCGATCGGGCGGTACCCGCGGAACAGGTGCCGGGGATCATCACACGGATCATCCGGCGATGCCAAGCGGCTTCGGTGCAGGTCAATGAGCTGTTGACCTTGGCGCGAGTGCAGGATGAGGCCGCGTCGCGCCATCGGACGGCGAGCACGGACGTGCGACGATCGGCTGAGCGTGTGGCCGGGCGTTTCGGCGGCCAAGCCCGGTCCAAAGGTCTGACCCTGTCCGTAGACACAAGGGGGTGTGCGGGCGTTCGCGCGGCGGTCGACCCCCGCGATCTCGATGATTGCATCGGCAATCTGCTCGAAAACGCGATCAAGTATACGCCCGCGGGCGGGCAGGTCTGGGTGGCGGTTACGTCCGTAAACGCGGAAGTTCGCGTTTCGGTGAAGGACACTGGCATGGGAATTGTAGAGGAATCCACGGACGAGCTGTTTGAGCCTTACCGCCGCGGGAACCTAGCCCTCGCGGCGGACATCCCCGGCTCGGGCTTGGGTCTGGCGATCGTCCGCGAGGTGGCGGAACAAGCCGGCGGACGGATCGAGGTGCGGTCGACCGTGGGACAAGGGTCGGAGTTTGCGCTGTCGTTTCCACGGTGCGATGCGCCGGAGGGCGGTCGGGAGAACGGTAGGGCCGTTGAGGCGGAATGAACGCCGTCGGCGCCGTGATGGAGCGGGTGGGTCATGCTTGACCGAATCCTTCCAAGGAACACGTTGCTCGAGCTGGTCGACGAGCTGGGACGATCGCGGCGGATCGTCGGACCGGTCCGGCGCGACGATCGCTACTTCTATCAACCCGTGGACCGCGCCGCGGCGCTGGACCTGCGCTTCAACTACTGTGTGTATGGACCGAAGGCGGTTCTTTTCCCGCCGCACGACACGCTGTTTACCTTTGAGAAAGAGCGGGGGAGGTTTGTGACGCGGGCCGTCTATGACGACCGGCCCACGGCGCTCGTGGGGGTGCATCCGTGTGACGTGCATGCGATCCTCTTGCTCGATCATGTTTTTGCGAATGGGCATCGCGATGAGCACTACCTTCGTCGGCGGGCGAACACGTTCATTCTCGGGATAGATTGTCCGAAGCCGTGTACGGAGGGAGTGTTCTGTCGGGACATGAGGGCCGACGATGCGGCGGAGGGGTTCGACCTGATGTGCTACCCGTTGTCGTGCGAAGGCGCGGTCGACGTGGAACGGTACGGCGTCATCTTCGGGACGGACGCGGGACGGGAACTCGTTCTGTCCGCTCAGGCCGGCGCGGCGCCGGCGACCACGGACGAGCAGGCCTTCGACCGGTACTTGGCGGGGAAGCGCCAGGCGTTCCTGCCCATGATTCCCTACGCTGTCGATACGCTGCCGGGGCTGTTGAATCGAAGCTACGACTCTTTGCTGTGGGAGGCGACGGCGCGGCGCTGCTACTCGTGCGGCAGTTGTAACCTGAGCTGCCCGACGTGCTATTGTTTCAACACCTACGATGAGTTGGATGTGACCCTGACGCGAGGCGAGCGGCGGCGGGAGTGGGACGGCTGCCAGTTGCGGGGGTTCGCGGAGGTTGCGGGCGCCCACAACTTCCGGGCAAAAGCGGCCTCCCGGCTGCGGCATCGGATCTATCGCAAGGCCAAGTGGATCAGGGAGCGGGAAGGGTTGGCCGGTTGCGTCGGCTGTGCGCGGTGCGACCGGGCGTGTACCGCGAAAATCAACTCCGTCGAGATTTATCGACAGTTGGCGGAGGAGGCGTAACGATGGCCGTACTCCTCCAGCCGACGTTGCCAAGAGGCGACAGCCTCTTCGAACCCCAACCGGCCGAGATCGTCGGCGATCGCAAACTCACCGCCCTGGAGAACCTCTACACCTTTCGGTTCGTGAACGGTGCCGTGCTCGGGCACAGTCCGGGGCAGTTTGTGCAGGTCGCGATCCTCGGCGTGGGCGAATGCCCGATCTCGATCTGCTCCTCCCCGACGCGTCCGCACACGTTCGACCTCTGCGTCCGCCGAGTCGGTGAGGTGACCGAGCACATTCATCGACTGCGAACGGGCGATGTGATCGGCATCCGCGGTCCGCTGGGTCACGGCTTTGATATCCAAGAAATGTACGACCACGACATTCTCATCGTGGCCGGCGGGTTGGGGATCGCCCCGGTGCGGTCCCTCATTCATTACATTCTCGACGAGCGGCGTCGATTTGGGGCCTTCCATTTGCTGTATGGGGCCCGCTCGCCCCAGGAGCTTCTCTTCCGCGAGGACATGGCGAAATGGCGCGAGAGCCGCGAGGTGAACTTCCACGTCACGGTCGATCGGCCTGATGAGCAGTGGCGGGGCCGGAGCGGCGTAGTCACCACACTGTTCAAGGAATTGCCCAAACTGGACCCGGCCCGAACCCTCGCGGTGGTTGTGGGTCCGCCGATCATGTTCAAGTTCGTGGTGCTGGAAGTGCTCGCCCGGGGAATCCCGCAGGCCAGCGTGTACTGCTCACTGGAGCGTCGCATGAAGTGCGGGGTGGGCAAATGCGGGCACTGTCAGGTCAACCACGTGTATGTCTGTCTGGAAGGCCCCGTGTTCAAGTACGCGCAACTGAAGGCCTTGCGGGAGGCGGTCGAATGAAGCCTAAGATCGCCATTTTTTCGCTGACCGGTTGCGAGGGTTGTTCACTGGCGATCTTGGAGTTGGAAGACCAGTTACTATTCATTCTGGACGCGGTGGAAATCGTGAACTTTCGGGAAGGGATGACCGAACGAGCCTGGGACATTGATATCGGTTTCGTGGATGGGGCGATTTCCACCATCGAGGATGAGAAGGAGGCGAAGCACTTTCGCGAATGCTGCAAGGTTCTGGTAGCGATCGGGGCCTGTGCCTGTCTGGGCGGCATCAATACGCTGAAAAACCAGCAGCCGGAGGCGGCGTACCGGCGGTATGTCTACGGGGAGCGTGCGGAATGGTTCCCGACCGCGGCGGCGCGACCGGTTTCCGCGGTTGTGAAAGTCGACTACGAGCTTCCGGGTTGCCCGATGGTAAAGGACGAGTTCCTGCGCTTTGTGAAGTATGCACTGTCGGGGCGGACGTTTCACCTGCCGGATTACCCGGTCTGTGTGGAATGCAAGAAGAAGGGCAACCGCTGTCTGTATGAGAAGGGAGTCGTCTGTCTGGGGCCGGTGACGCGGGCGGGGTGCGATGCCATTTGTCCGTCGTACGGTTCCAAGTGCGAGGCGTGCCGCGGAATTGTGAGTGAGGAAGCGCTGGCCGCGGCGGGCGTGAACCTGCGCGACCAGTATGACCTGCCCGTGGAGCGTGTGCTCGCGGACCTTCAACTCTATGGGGCGCATCAGAAGGCGACCATCCCGTGAGGACGACGGACGGGAGAGGACACCAGCGATGAAAACGGTCACCGTCGATGTCAAGCAGGTGACACGGGTGGAGGGTCACGGCAACATCTCCGTGAACATCCGTGACGGTGCGATAACCCGGCTCGAACTGCAGATCGTGGAAAGCCCGCGCTTTTTCGAGGCGTTTCTGCGCGGACGGCGGTGGGAGGAAGCGCCGCATATCGCGTGTCGCATTTGCGGAATTTGCAGCGTGGGCCATACCACGGCGGCGGTCAAAGCGATCGAAGCCGCGACCGGGATCGAAGTGAGTGAGCAGACGCGACTGCTTCGCAAGCTCATCCTCAACGCCGAGCAATTGCAGAGCCACGTGCTGCATTTGTATTTCCTGGCCGTCCCGGACTTCTTCGGCGTCGGTTCGGTAATTCCACTCGCTTCCACACATCCAGAGGTGGTGAAGCGGGCACTGCGAATGAAGAAGTTGGCCAACGACCTATGCGCGGCCGTCGGCGGGCGGCATATTCACCCGATCGCCTATCACGTGGGCGGGTTTACCCATGTGCCGCCGGACGAGGAGTTGGTCGGCATCAAGCGCCGGCTGGAGGAGGCGCGGGAGGATCTGCGCGAGACCGTGGAATTGTTCTCCGCCCTGGATATTCCGAAGTTTGAACGACCCGCCGAGTACGTCTCCCTGCAGGTCGCCGGCAACGGGGAGTACGCCTTCTACGACGGGGAGCTGGTCTCGAATCTGCAACCCGAGCCGACGCAGGTTCGTGACTATCGCACGCGAGTTCTGGAAAGCATTGTACCCCATTCAGCGGCCAAGCATGTCCGCTCGCCCAATTCACCTACCTACATGGTCGGCGCGCTGGCTCGCTTCAACAACAACCACGCCCAATTGCATCCCGAGGCGAAGAAGACAGCGAGGACTTTGGGGCTGGAGCCGATCTGCGGCAATCCATTCCACAACAATACGGCCCAATTGGTCGAGTGTGTGCACTGCACGGAGCATAGCATTGAACTGATGGACCTCTTGTTAAGCCGTGGCCTGCACGAGGAGGCGCCGGTTAGGCCGCAGCGGTTCGGAACGGGAGCGGGTGCGGCGGAAGTGCCGCGGGGCACCCTGTTTCATGAATATGCCCTCGATCGCGATGGCGCCATTGTCGAGGCGAATCTGGTCATCCCCACGGGACAGAATCTTGCCAACATTGAGGCGGACATGCGCGCGATGTTGCCTGAAATGCTCGACGCCGACTGGAGTCGCGAGGCGATCACGCTACGCTTGGAAATGCTGATCCGGGCCTATGATCCGTGCATTTCCTGTGCGACGCATTTCCTGGACATTGATTGGGCGTAACCGGCGTGAGCGGCTCGGTGCTGATCGTCGGATGCGGCCGGTGGTCGATGGGGGATGACCAGGCTGGTCTGGTTACGGCTGAACGGCTCGCGGGACTACGGTTGCCGCAAACAACGGTGACCTTGGATGAGTCGCCCGGCAGTGGGTTGGCGGAGTTGATGGAAGGCGGCGAAGAGCTTCTGATCGTGATCGACGCCGCTCGCGCGGATGCGCGACATCCGGAAGGCTCGTTTACGAGGATCGACGATGGGGCATTCCCACGGGAACTGCGGACGAGAGGGCTTTGCGGCACGCACACACTGAGTGTGAACGCCGGGCTGGAATTGGCCAGGGCGCTGGGAACGCTTCCCGCTAACGTGTGGATCTATGTGATCTTCGGGAGGACATTTGACCGTAGCCTGCGCATGCGTGAGGCGGTCGCGGCGGCTGTTCCACGATTGGTCGAGCGGGTCGAGGACGACGTCCGGGTTTTTCTGGGGGTCCGGTCGTGCACGAGTTGAGCATCGCACGATCGTTGATCGATGCCGTCGAGGCGATTGCACGGAGCCATGGCGCGAAGCGCGTGGTACGGGTGGACTGCCGCATAGGGTGCCTTCGCCAGGTGGACGCATCATTGCTGCGCGAGGCGGTTATCGCGGCCGCATCGGGGACGTGCGCGGCCGACGCTGAACTGCACGTCTCTCGCGTCGGAATGCAGCTCCGATGCCTTGTCTGCTCGCAAACGATTTTACTGGACGGCTGGCAGTTTGAATGCCCGGAGTGCGGGTCGAGCCGGATTGAGCTGAGCGGCGGGGAAGAGTGTGAATTGACGTCCGTCGGACTCGAGGTGGGCGATGAAGATCGAAGTCTTGAAAAAAAGCCTTCTTGCGAACAACGAAAAGGCCGCGGAAGAGAACCGGCGACTGCTGCAGAGACATAACATCACCGCGGTCAACCTGATGGGCGGGGCCGGTTGCGGAAAGACGACGCTCCTGGAGCGCGTCATCCCTCTGCTGGTTCGCGAAGTCGCAGTGGCGGTGCTGGAGGGCGATCTAGCGACAACGAGGGACGCGTCGAGAATTGCGGCCCTGGGGGTCCCCGTGATCCAACTGCTGACCGAGGGCGGATGTCATTTGACGGCGACGCTCGTCCAGGCGGGACTGGAACGTTTGCCACTGACGCATATCGGTCTGTTATTGATTGAGAACGTCGGCAATCCGATCTGTCCCGTGAACTTCGATTTGGGCGAACACCATCGCGTCGCACTGCTCAGTGTGGCCGAGGGAGACGATAAGCCGGCAAAATACCCTTACCTGTTCAAGTCGGCGGACTTGGTGGTGATTACAAAAATGGACTTGCTGAAGTTTACGGACTTCCATAGGGATCGAGCTTTGGAGCACATTCGTGCCCTGGACCCGGATAAGAATGTCCTTGAAACAAGCAAGGATGATGCGGGGTCGATGGGCGCTGTGGCGGAATGGCTGCGCGCAAAATGTTCGGTCCAGCGGACACCGCCGGAGGCGGTGGAAGTTCGAAGTTCAAAGTTCGAAGTTCGAAAAAGACAACAATGCAGAACTTTGAACCTTGAACTTTGACCTTTTTCTTTTGTGACGGCGCGGGAGTCGGCGATGAACACGTTCCTCACGGGTAATCAAGCGATCGTGCGGGGTGCACTGCGGGCGGGGTGCAACTACTTCGCCGGGTATCCCATTACGCCGGCGAGTTCTATTTGTAGTGACATGATCCAGGCGCTGACCGAGAGGGGAGCGACCGGCGTCCAGACGGAGGACGAGATTGCGGCGATCGGGCAGTGTATTGGAGCGGCGATGGCGGGGGCCAAGGCGATGACCGCGTCCTCGGGGCCGGGGTTGAGTCTGTATAGCGAAAACATCGGACTGGCCCAGATGGGCGAGGTTCCGCTGGTGATCGTGGACTGTCAGCGGATGGGCCCGGCGACCGGCGGGGCCACGACCACGGGCGACGGTGACGTCGTATTCGCCCGCCACGTGACCGCGGGCGGGTTTCCCCTGCCCGTGCTCGCGGCGACGGACGCCGGGTCGGCCTTCCGGTTGACGTACGAGGCCTTCAACATCGCCGAGCGGCTTCGCACGCCGGTGATCGTACTCGCCTCGAAGGACATTTCGCTGACGCGGCAGACCGTGGACGTGGAGGCGATCGAGCTCTCGCCGCTCGTTGCGCGAAGGCTCGCTCCACCCGACGAGCCGTTTCGGCCCTACGTCGCCGATGAACCGGCGGAGGCGCCGGCGTTCGCGCCGATCGGCGGACGGCAGCGCGTTCGGTTCACCGGTTCGATCCATGATGAAAACGGCATCCTCACCATTGATCGCGGCAAGATCGCCCGAAAATTGTCGCACTTGCGGGAGAAGATCACGCGGCACGCGGAATCATTAGAGGATGTCGATGCGGACCTCGATCTGAAGGCGGAGACGCTGGTGATCTCGTACGGTGCGGCGGACGGAGCCGCCCGGGAAGCCGTGGAGGCGCTGCGAGCCGCGGGCACACGCGTGTCACATCTCACGATCTACAGCCTTTGGCCGGTCCCGCGTCGTGGTTTGCGTTATGCCGTGACCCCGCGGGTGCGGCGGGTGATCGTACCCGAGTTGAACATCGGTCTCTATTCGGAAGTGTTGCGCGGGTTCGTCGGCGATGCGGCGATTGAATCGGTCCTGTGCTTTGACGGTCGATTGATTCCCCCCGATCTCATCGTTGGACAAGTCCGCGCGCCCTCGACGGATCGTACGGCGGATTAGGAGAAATGCTTCCATGCCGATGGTAACAGCCTCACGGAACGACATGGGCTTTTGCCCGGGCTGCTCGCACGGGATCGTGTTGGAGCAGCTCGGTGCGGCCCTGGAGCGGATGGGTCTGGAACCACACCAGGTCTGCATTGTGTCGGACATCGGTTGCATCGGGATCGCAGACCGGTATTTCTCCTGCCACACGTTCCACGGCCTGCACGGGCGATCGCTGACCTACGCGGAGGGGATCAAGCGCGTCCGTCCCGATTTGACGGTGATTGTGCTCATTGGGGACGGCGGGTGCGGGATCGGAACGGCCCATCTGGTTCATGCGGCCCGCCGCGGTGTGGGGATCAAGGTCTTGGTGTGCAACAACTTCAATTTCGGAATGACCGGCGGCCAGCATTCGCCGACGACGCCGCCGCGCGGATGCACGACCACGACGCCGGACGGAGCCGTCGACCGACCCTTCGATGTCTGTCAGACCGTCTTGGTCAACGGCGCGTCGCATGTAGCGCGTTGCAGCGCCCACGATCGGGCGTGCGGCGAAGTCATCGAGGCCGCCCTGCGTGCGTCGGGTTTCGCCCTCGTCGATCTGTGGGAACTGTGCGTGGCCTACTATGTTCCCGCGAACAAGCTCAGCCCGCCGGCGCTGCTGGAGATGTCCGAACGGCTGGGGCTGCCGTTTGGGGTGCTTCGCTCCATGCCCGGAACCACTGAAGGAGAACGTCATGCGAGCCGGCGAGCCGCCTCAACCCATGAGGATGACGCGGAGGCAGCGAGCGAGAGGCCCGCGCCATGCCAGGCGCTGCCCTGGCGCGGGCGAACGGAAATCTGCGTTGCGGGGTCGGCGGGTCAGCGGGTTCGGTCCGCCGTAGGGGTCATCGGCGAAATCGTTGTGGGCCGGGGGCTGTATGCGGCGCAACAAGACGACTTCCCGATCACGGTTCGGAAGGGCCACTCCATTTCCAATCTGATCGTTTCGGAAGCGCCCATTCGCTACAACGGTATGGATCATCCCGATGTCGTCGTGGTGTTGAGTGCGGACGGCCTGCAACGGCTGTCGGGCGTCACCGATTTGAAACCCACCTGCCTGCTGGCGGCGGAGAGTTCGCTCGCTTTGCCGCCGACGTCGGCCGACGTGCGGCGTTTCGATCTGCGAGCGATCGGCAAAACGGTGGACAAGGCGTCGGCCGCGCTCGTGATCGTCACCGCGGCATTGATCGAGGGAGGATGGATTGAACCGGACACACTGCTCGCCGCGGCGAAGGTGTGTCTGTCGGGCCGGTACGCCCAGGAGAACCTACGGGCGATCGAGGCCGGCTGCCGCGCGCAACTGCCGATCGCTGGAACGTCCCCGGTACCTTCACTGACCAAAGGAGGAAACAACCTGTGATCCGCGAAACGCAAGTGGACAAGACTTTGAATCGTCTTTCATCCCATTTCGGGGAGCGTCTGGTGGTGCGGCCGCCCGCTTCAGTCGCGGAGCTGGCCGGGCTGGAGGCCATGGTCGGTCCGCTCCCGCGCGAGCTGACGATCCTTCTTTCGACCTGCGACGGTCTGCGGGTGGAGGCCGAAGGATTCGACGCCGAGTTGCATCTGTGGCACGTCCATGAAATGGAACACGCGATGTGCAACCCGCCGGGTCCGGCGATTGCTCCGGGGCTGGTTCCGATCCGTGGCGATATCCTGGGGGCCTGCGACTACATCGTCGCCGCAGCGGGACCGGCGAGCGGGGCGGTGATCCGTTGGGACGCCTGGACGCCGGGTGCGAGCGTGATCGCTTCCACGCTCGGAGAATACCTCGAAAGCTGGACGGAGTTTCTGATCGCTCATTACGATGGGAACGGTCGAAGACTGCGCGACGAGGTTCCGTTCTTCGACGCGACGTACGCTCTGACGCGGGAGTCGAACGCGGGCGCCCTCGCCCACCGGGAGGACATTCACGAGTGGCTGCGGCAGATGGATCAATGCGTGGCCTCGGGGGCGGACTTTGAGTAGCGGCCGGGTGCCACTGCTGTGTCAGCAGTGGGGTCAGGTGCTCCTGTGTGAGTCCCAAGGCTCAGCGTTCACGGATGATGTCCCGGACGATGCTTGCCCCGATGTACGGTGCGCCGCTTCTTGAAAGCCCCCAAGGGCGTCGCGTCGACCCACGCGTGCCGATCGGTGGCATAGTCGCCCGCTCCGGTCTCGAATTGTTGAAGAAACCGGATCATTCCGGCGCGGCCGAGCCGTTTCCGCAACGCCTCCAACCCATCGCGCCTGATGTCATTCAAGGTTCGATGCATTCGACACCTCCCCAAGCCACGATACCGGGTCAAGAATGGCGACCCGATGTACGTTTCGATTTCGACGCCCCGGACCCCCTTCTGACGGTACCAAACTCGAAACGCACGCGAAAGTCGAACACGCGCTTCGATTCGCCAAGGGGTCGGCGGGCGCGTGGTTGAGATGGGCGTCGCCCCTCACGAAAGAATCTCCGCAGGTTTCCAATCCAATGCCACACAAACTTCGCGGCCCCAACACCCTTGGACACCAGTTCAAACCACGCCATCAACGACCCTCCCGACGCACCCGATTAGTGAGACCGACCGGTACGGCTCAACTGAGTCATCACGTCGATGATCGGTACTCGGAATAAGGTTTTCAAAGCAAAGGTGAGCGTGGCAGCAAAATGAATGCGAAATGATACAGCGTGCGACAGCTACCGCCGCAGATAGCGCTTCGCAATTTCGGCCTCTGAGAATCTATGTGCCGAGTTCGCTGCGGCATTCGAGGGACGGTAGCTCGTCAAACCATGCTCTTGCACGGCGCGCAGGAGAGTCGAGCGAGAGACTTGGAACTTGCCTAATACGACGGCTGTGCTGAGTAGGTCGGTCGGAATCTGTTTCTTTGCCGGTTTGCGGGCCGTAGTACGCCGCCGTGCCGGGCGGCGCATTCCCGCCGGCCTAGCTCCCAACGCGACCCGCAATTCGGCGGCACGCGCCTTCCCTTTGTACCGCGACAAGCGAATCTCAGGCGAGATGTCGCCGGTGTACTCGCCTTGAAGCGACCCCCAATCAGCAGGTCCGTTCGTCCATCCACCGTCCCTTAGTTGAAGCTCCGGGCCGTGTGCCCCGCGAACCCAGAGTCGCCATTCGATCCAGCCGTGCTGATTCAGCACCCTCAGTACATCCGCAGTAAGGCAATCGGCGTGTTCGTGTACCCTCAGTCCAAGTCCGGTCGGAGCTTGGTCGAGCCGAAGCACGGCGTTGTCCAGAATATTCTCGTCGTCCATACGATTCAGCCTTTGACACCCAATGCCGGATTCGCGCCCCTGGATCATACGCCGCAATTATGCATCGAAACGCACGCCCGTTCAACGCCTTGCTACGCAGCGGCGCGTTCGCTACGATGGGGCTTCGTTTCGTCTCGGTTGTCTGTTAGACCCGTTGGAGGGTTGGTCATGTTGCATCCCAAGTGGGTTCCGCTGGTTCTCGTGGGGGCATCCCTTGCGAGCCGGGCGGCTTCGGCTCAGACATCCCCATCGCCGGTCCTTACGCCCGCGGAGCTGTTCGAGAAAGTCTCACCATGTGTGGTCAAGATCGTGGCCAAAGACGAGGATGACCGTTCAATTGGAACCGGCTCAGGGTTCGTGATCTCGCCCAACCCCGAGGCGGTTTCCGACGATGGGCTCCAGAGGTGGATTGTTACGAACCACCACGTCGTAAGAGCAGCGGTTAGCGCAGCGATCGACCCACCCTTCACACATCCCGTCGTTTCACCAGGCCCGAGCGGCGACTTCGCCCGGTCCACCAGCAATGTCGTGGCTGAGAACGAAAGTAACGACCTCGCAGTGCTGGCGACATTTGGGTGGGACGTACCCCATCTCACGCTGGGAGATGATACGGTCCCCCCAATCGGAACCAGGGTTTTCGTCATAAGCAGCCCGGAGGGTTTGAAGAATACGCTCAGCGAAGGACTGATCAGCGGATTTCGAGAGCGCGAAAATGGCAAACAGTGGATTCAGATTACTGCGCCGATCAGCTCCGGCTCAAGCGGCGGTCCGGTTCTGACGGGCGACGGCAGAGTCATCGGTGTTGTCGTTGCGTCACACGAAGAGGGCCAGAATCTAAACTTCGCGGTCCCCGTTGGCGTGTTGCGACAACTTCTCGCCCGCCCGAACGCATCGCGCGAGCTTTGGAGGAGCGTCAGCATCGGGAAAGAATGGGATATTGCAATTGGTAGCGCGGCTACTGATTTTGACTTCGAGTTCAGACAGGCACGCAAAGAAGTCCAAGACAATCAGCCGCCCTTGTCGTACCAAGATTTCGTCGCGCGCAGGGCTGCTGAGGGTTATCAGCTTGCTTTCCTTTTAAGAGCCTACAGCGAAATCTACGAAAAAGGTTTTCCAACGGAAGCCGCGATCGCCGACCTGACCGCGGCAACTAACGCGAAGCCCGGAAAGTACGATTATCTCGCACACTACTATTTGGGTTACGCTTACTACCGGTCTTGGTCGTTGTCCGGATCAGGTCCGCAGTCACTCGAAAAGCGAAAACGTTTCCTTGAACGGTCCTTTGAACCGCTGAGAAAAGCTATCAGCCTCGCCCCAAAGTTCTCCCCGTCCCACCGCGTGCTTGCCCTCGGATACAAAGAAACGGAGCGCTATCCCGACGCTCTCGTCGCAGCCACAAACCTGATTGCGCTCGTCCCTCGATGCTCGGAAGCTTATCAAATTCGGGGGCAGATAATTGCCGACATGGGAAGCCGTCAGGGCTTTGAGGACGACTTCAAGGTGGCGCTCGACCTTCGCCCTAACAATGCGGAAGTCCTTGCAAATATGGCTAACGCTTATTCTGCACTCGAGGACTGGGACGCTGTGATAGAGGCAAATAAAAAAGCGTTGGCCGCGGCTGACAAGCAGATGGATAGTTGGAAAGCCGTAACTTGGGCGAATCTGGGGAACGGCTACGTGCACAAAGACGACTGCCGGAATGCTCTTGCTGCGTTTGAGAAGTCCCGGGCGCTTGGTGGTCTTCAGCACCCTTTTGAGGAACATTGTCGCCAACGACTGAAGGAATAGGTTGGGCGGGGATTCTTCCTTCGTGGTCGCGCACGCACGCGAGACTACCGGAGGATCGATATGATCCTGGCGCCCAGGAAGTCGGCTTCCAACCGACACCTAGCCCGTAGCCCGTAGGTCGAGTTATCGACCCGATGCCCCCGACCAGGCCCACCCGGCATCCGATTTCCGCATTTCGGTAACTTGGCGTTTCCTATTCAAGTCCACTCATTCGACAATCGACAATCGCAAATCGACATTCCCCATCACTACGGCACGAATCGGTATCCGATGCTGTGGACGGTGACGATGTGGCGGGGGTGCTTGGGGTCTGGCTCGATCTTGCGGCGGAGGCTGACGATGTGGTTGTCCACGGTGCGGGTGACGGGGAAGCCCTCCAGGCCCCAGATCACGTCGAGCAGTTTGTTGCGTTCGACGGGGTGCTCGGCGTTCTCGACGAGCATCTTCAGGATTTCCAACTCGAAGTGGCCGAGGTGGAAGGTCTGGCCGGGGCGATCGACGTTGCCCTTGACGAGATCGACCGTGGCGTCGCCGATGCGCATGATGCGAGAGAGGTTCTTGCCCGCGCCGGTGCGGCGGAGGGCGGCCTTGATGCGGGCGAGCAGCTCGCGGATGCTGAACGGCTTGGTGACGTAATCGTCGGCGCCCATTTCGAGTCCGCGGACGATGTCGATCTCCTGACTCTTGGCCGTCAGCATGAGGATGGGGATGGTGAAGCCGGCCTGGCGGATGCGCTTGCAGACTTCCAGGCCGTCGAGCTTGGGCATCATGATATCGAGGAGGACGAGGTCGGGACTCTGTTCCAGGGCAGCCTTGAGGGCGGCCTCACCGTCGGCGGCGACGATGGCCTCGTAGCCCTCGAACTGCAGGTTGTCCCGCAGCCCCATGGCCATGTCGGATTCGTCTTCCGCGATCAGGATTCGTGGCATGAGTCAACTCCCTTCATTTGTCATTCTGAGCGAAGCACTTGTCATTCTGAGCGAAGCGAAGAATCTTGCCTGCCTATAGACCCTTCGCTGCGCTCAGGGTGACAGCTTTGACTCCGGTTTCGGCAACGCAGGCTCCGCCGATGCCGGTAAGAATACCCGAAAGGTACTACCCTTGACCAGCCGGGTTTCTATATCGAGCGAGCCGTGGTGGGCGTCCACAATGTGTTTGACCAAGGCCAGACCAAGTCCCGCACCGCCTTGTTCCCGGACCCTGGGGTCTCCAGCCCGAAAGAAGCCCTCGGTCAGATGGCCGCGGTCCTCCGGGCGGATGCCGATGCCGCGGTCGTGGATGGAGAGGAGCACGCCCCGTCGGCCCCGACGAGTGTCGGCCGACACTTCGATCGCCAGGTAGCGTTCCTCCCGCGAATACTTGATCGCGTTGTTCATCAGGTTCACGAGGACCTGGGAGATGGCGTCGCCATCGGCATCGACAGGGGGTAGGAGATCGGCGACGGTGAGGTGGTGCTCGAAGCCTTCGTGGTCGAGCTGGGGACGGTAGGCGTCGTAGGTCTCGCGGACGACCCGGGCGACGTCGGTCGGTTGGAGTACGTACTCTTTGCGACCGGCGTCGATGCGCGAAAAGTCGAGGATGTTGTTGATGAGGTTGGTAAGTCGCGTGCTCTCGCGGAGGATGACGGCGTAGTACTCCTGACGCTTGTCCTCCGATGGGACGCGGCCGGCTTGCAGGGTCTCGGCGAATAAGCGGATCAGAGCGAGGGGGGTCTTCAGTTCGTGAGAGACGCCGGCGACGAAACTGGCCTTCAGCTCGGCGAGGGCCATCTCGCGGCGGACCAGGCGAAGCAGGAGCCACATCGCGATCACGAGTGTGGCGAGAGCGGCGGCGGTCAGGCCGCCATAGACGAGCATGAGAAGCACGACGGTTCGCCGTTGCTCTTCGATGAAAGCCTTATCCGGTTGGAAGGCATGGAGATTCTTCGCGTCGCGAGCGTCACCGGCGTTCTGCGAGGCTTGTTTGGCCCATAGGACGGCTTGGTCCAGCGTGCGATCGGTCAGGGATCGAAGTTGCCCGAGGGTGAGGATGGTCCCCGCGCCGGCAAGGGTGACCGCCAAAAGGACAAGCGACCACCCGGCGACGCGCCAGCGAGTCGGGAGTCGCAAAGGCGATGTGGGCGTTGGCGGCATGAAAGAGTGTTACCACGATTGGGGTCGCGTGCGAAGGCGGTGGGGCGAAGGAGTGAATCTCGACCGGCAGGGCGATGATCGCTACGATGCGCCGGTCTCCCGCCCCATGAACGGGGCGGGTCGGACGGGGTTCGGGCTTCGCCGGAGAACGCCGTGGCGGTTTCAAAAGAACAAGTGGTGGAACAGTTGCGTACCGTGCTCGATCCCGAGCTGCACAAGGACATTGTAACCCTCAACATGGTCAAGGGCGTGGCGGTTCATGGGTCGCGGGTCCGTGTTCATGTGGAACTGACCACGCCCGCGTGCCCGCTCAAGGACCAGATCAAGCGGAACGTGGAGGGTGCGGTCCGGCGTCTCCCAGGCGTAGAGCAAGTCGAATTGGAGTGGAGCGCGCAGGTCCGGTCGAGCCGTCCGGCTTCGCAGGTTCTGCCCGGGGTCAAAAACGTCTTCGCGGTCGGGGCGGGGAAGGGGGGCGTGGGCAAAAGCACGGCCGCCGTCATGCTCGCGTACGGGTTGCATCGCAGCGGCGCGGCCGTCGGGTTGATGGACTCGGATGTGTACGGCCCCAGTATCCCCACGATGGTCGGCATCGAGGGGGAAAGGCCGATGGTGTCAGGGAACATGATCGTGCCGCCGGTCGCAGGCGGCGTAAAGATCATGAGCATCGGGTTCATGGTGGACCGCGACAAGCCGTTGATCTGGCGCGGGCCGATGGCGCACGGGGTCATCAAGCAGTTCCTCGAACAGGTCGATTGGGGGGAGCTGGATTATCTCATTGTCGATCTGCCGCCGGGGACGGGAGATGTGCCCCTGACGCTGGCGCAGCAGATTCCCATGACCGGGGTCGTCGTGATCTGCACGCCACAGGACGTGGCCTTGATCGACGCGCGGCGGGCGGTGCGAATGTACGAGCAATTGAACGTGCCATGCCTTGGCATCATCGAGAACATGAGCTACTACCTTTGCCCCAAGTGCGGGCATCGGGATGAACTGTTCGATCACGGCGGGGCGGAGGCCGCGGCGGGGGAGTTGGGCGTGCCGTTCTTGGGCGAAATCCCGCTCAATGCGAAAATTCGCATTCACGGCGACGGCGGCAGCCCGGAGAAGCTCTTCACCGATACGCCGGATTTCGTGAGCGAGGCCATCCAGCGGGTGGTATCGAACACGGCCGGGCAGATCAGCATCCGCAGCGGTCTGCGCGAGGCGCCGACGTTGACGGTCGAATAGAGCGGCTTAGGCTGCGTAAATAAATAATGGTTGCAGAGATAGGCCAGCACGCGTATGATCTCGGGGCATGAAGACTTTCTCGGAACTTCAGGCGAAGCCGGTCGGCGTATGGGCGCTGCTGGACGAGCGGATGCGCCGGCTCATGGCGGCGGCCGAGGCGCGTGCCTTGGGTCATGGCGGGATATCGGAGGTG